>ENA-UPSA01000684-UPSA01000684.1-bioreactor-metagenome-genome-assembly--contig:-NODE-684-length-44999-cov-13.363497_pt1 | contig 44999 bp, 36 predicted proteins | sample MGYA00238183_ERZ773288 | MGnify/ENA primary metagenome ERZ773288 (study PRJEB29028, sample SAMN07631243) | bioreactor metagenome | isolation source: Switchgrass digestor | place: USA: Dartmouth... | reverse complement strand
ATTTTATGACCATACCCGAGGCGGTGCAGCTTGTGATACAGGCAGGGGCTATGGCTAAGGGGGGTGAGATATTCGTCCTTGACATGGGCGAGCCGATCAAGATAGTGGACCTGGCCCGTGACCTCATCCGCCTGTCGGGTTTTGAACCGGATGTGGATATAAAGATTGAGTTTACCGGCTTAAGGCCGGGTGAGAAGCTGTATGAGGAGCTTCTGATGGCCGAGGAGGGCTTAACCGCCACCAAGCACGAGAAGATATTCATAGGCAAGCCGATGTTCTCTGATTTGGACACATTGAGAAAAGAACTGGACAACTTGAAGCGTATTCTAATGGGGTCGGATGAGGGTTTGGTGGAGTATATGGAGAGGCTGGTACCCACATACAAGCCCATGCGCAAGCAGATTGGGAATGTGGTGGGGTGAGATTATATAAATGTTTAGGATATACCGCTTTGCTATATACATAAATATATAGTTTCAATATATACATAGTTAAAATAGGCAGGTGATGATTTGTTGTCTTACCTTGTTGTTGTAGCTCATCCGGATGATGAAGTATTAGGAGCAGGAGCCACGATTTTGAAACTTTCAGAAGCCGGATGTGAGGTCAACGTGTGTATTTTGTCTGGTAAGGTTGAAGCACGGCGTAACAGGCCGGCTATAGAGATATTAAATCAGGATATTAATCAAGCTTTAAAGCTTTTGGGTGTAAATAAGGTAGTAAAAGGTTCATTTCCTAATATAGCTTTTAATACCGTTCCCCATTTGAAATTGGTACAGTTTATTGAAAACACCATAATGATGACAAATGCTGAAGTTATATTTACTCATCATCCAGCAGATTTAAACAACGATCATTATCAAACTTCTATAGCATGTCAAGCGGCTGTGAGGTTGTTTCAAAGGAGAACAGATGTTAAGCCTATTAGAGAATTATTGTTTATGGAAATTCCATCATCTACTGAATGGGCTCTAAATGCTACTATAAGACAATTTAATCCAAATGTTTTTGTTGAGGTGGGAAAAGAAAGAATAGAAAAAAAGATTGAGGCGCTTTCTTATTACCGAGGTGTTATGCGAGAGTATCCACATTCTAGAAGTAGAGATTTTATTGAAGCATTAGCTATATATCGGGGAAGTCAAGCAGGTATGAAATACGCGGAAGCGTTTGAAAGTGTTTTTAGAAGGGTTAATACAAATATTTAGGTTTTGAGGTGAAATCACATGAGGATGGCTTTTGCAACTTGTGTTCAATTGGGTTTGAGTTGCATAGAAGAGATATATAGAATAGGTGGGAAACTAGATTTTTTGATTACTTTAAAGGATGAAAAGGCAAAAAATAAGTCCGGTAGAGTCTATTTAGATGATGTTGCCAAAAAATATAATATACCACTATTAAAAATAAACAATATTAATGATAAAGAGGTAATTGAATGGCTAAAAAGGTATGAAATAGATTGGTTATTTATTATTGGATGGTCTCAAATTGCCAAAAAGGAAGTTTTAGAAGCACCTAAATATGGCTGCATTGGCATGCATCCGACGTTATTACCTAAGGGAAGAGGTAGAGCTGCTATTCCCTGGGCAATTTTGAAGGGTCTTAAAGAGACGGGTGTAACAATGTTTAAACTTGATGAAGGGGTTGATACTGGTCCTATAATTGGGCAAGAAGTTATAAAACTTCATGATAGAATAACGGCGACTGAACTCTATCAAAAAGTGAACGAAGCGCATGTAAAGTTAATTTCAAAATATTGGAATGATATTATTAATAATAATATAAAATTGGTTGAACAAAATGAAGCTGAAGCAACAGTTTGGCCTGCTAGAAGACCTGAAGATGGAGAGATATTTGATAATATGACAATGGAAGAAGCAGACAGGCTGGTAAGAGCTGTTACACGTCCATATCCTGGAGCGTTTTATAGGGATGGGAACAGAATAATAAGAATATGGTCAGCTCGAACTGATAAAAATGGAGGTTTGATAAAATTAAGAGACGGATACTTAACTCCCATTGAATATGATATAGAAGGTGAACAGTGATGGGAAATAAAAAAGTACAAAGAGCAATAAAACGGTTATTTGATATAGTATTTTCATTATGTGGACTTATAATATTTTTTCCGTTTGGAGTTATAGTGGCTATCTTAATAAAATTAACTTCTCCTGGTCCTGTATTCTTTTTACAAAATAGACCGGGTCTACATGGGAAGATTTTTAAAATATATAAGTTTAGAACGATGAAACCGGGGTCAGAGAAAATGGTTAAAGGGCAAGAGGTTATGTTGGATGATGAACGTATAACTCCGATTGGGAGATTTCTAAGGCGCACCAAAATTGATGAGGTTCCTCAATTGTTAAACGTATTAAAAGGAGAAATGAGTATTGTAGGACCGAGACCAGAAAGAATAGATTCTCTTGCTGACTATACGGAAGAAATAGCAAAAAGGTTAAATATGCGCCCAGGCTTAACTGGATTAGCGCAGGTTAGTGGTAATATATATATTCCATTAGAAGAAAGATATAAGTTTGATGTTTATTATGTCGAAAATTTTAGTTTGTGGCTGGATTTAAAGATAATTATAAGGACTATTGGGGTTGTAATATTTGGAGAAGATAAATATGTCGGGAAACCATTAGTAGATTTGGACAAAGCAGTAGTTACTGGGCAAAGTCGCAAGGGGGTTGTTTTTTAGTGAAACAAATACTGATAACCGGTGCCAACAGCTATATAGGTACAAGTTTAGAAAGTTGGTTAGCGAAATATCCAGGTAAATACAGTGTAGATACTATAGATATGGAAAGCGATTCGTGGAGGGATAAGGATTTTTCTAGTTATGATGTAGTATTTCATGTAGCGGCAGTGGTACATGTAAAGGAAAAAAATATAGAAAAATATTTTAAAGTTAATAGAGATTTAGCTATTGAAGTAGCACAAAAAGCCAAACAAGAAGGGGTTAAGCAATTTATATTTCCAAGTACAATGGGGGTTTATGGGGTTGAGACAGGATATATAACAAAAGATATTATGCCAAATCCGAAAACAGCCTATGCAAAATCTAAACTGGAAGCTGAAAAAAAATTATTAATATTGAATGACGAAAAGTTCAAGGTAGCAATATTAAGGCCACCTATTGTATATGGAAGAGGTTGTAAGGGGAATTATCTCCGTTTAGTGAAGCTTGCTTTGAGAATGCCGGTTTTCCCTGAGATTAGTAATAAACGAAGTATGATTTATATTGATAATTTATGTGAGTTTATAAGATTATTAATAGATAATTGCTCTTCTGGAATATTTTTTCCTCAGAATAAAGAATATGTTAATATTACTGAACTAGTAAAGCTAATTAGAAAATTTCATGGTAAAGGTACGAATACAACAAAAATCTTCAATTTGGGTATTAAAGTAGGGTTGATTTTTTTTAAAACTTTTAGGAAAGTTTTTGGATCTTTTGTTTATGATAAAGGAATGCCAGGGGGGCCAGAATATATGATAGATGGTCAAAGTATAAATTATGAGGTGGTTTCGTTTGAGAAATCAATAAAATATACTGAGCGTATTGTGTAAAAGGGGTAAATAATGATGAACAGGGCTAAGAAAAAGGATATATTGTTTATGTGTCAATATTTTTATCCAGAATATATTTCTTCTGCTGTTTTACCATTTGAAACCTCTGAAGTGCTTGCTAATGCAGGATTTAGTGTAGGAGTATTGTGTGGTTATCCAAAAGAGTATAGTTTATCAACGAAAGTTCCAAGTAATGAATTGTATAAGGGGATTGAAATAAAAAGATTAAAATATATTCAACTTAAGCGTAATAATTTTATTGGAAGATTAATAAATTATTTTTCTTTTACTTTTGTAGTGACATTGAATTTTTTATACTTAAGAAAGTATAGATCTATTATTGTTTATTCTAATCCACCAATATTACCACTTATTGCAGCATTGGCTAATAAATTTTTTAATACAAAACTGGTATTTGTTTGCTATGATGTTTACCCTGAACTAGCTTTGGTTACAAACAGTATTTCTAAAGATAGTATTATAAATAAAATAATGAATATTGTTAACAGAGTAGTATTTAATAGAGTAGATAAAGTGGTAGCTTTGTCAAATGAAATGAAAGCATTTTTGCTTAAACATAGATCAAATTTATCAGAACAAAAGATAGAAGTAATTCCTAATTGGTATAGTGGAAAAGAATATTTTAAGTCATCAGAGGTCAATTCTCGACATGAGACTATTAATTCAATTAAAAATAAAAAGGATGGGACTTTTGTAGTATCATATTTTGTTAATATGGGAATATGTCAAGATCTAGATACAATTATTGAAGCTATTAAGGTATTAAGAAATGATAATAAAATAAAATTTATATTTGCAGGTCATGGGAATAAAATGTCATTGTTAAAAGAAATTGTAGTCAGAGAAAAGCTAGATAATGTAATGATATTTGGTTTTTTGCATGGACAAGATTATCAGGATGCTCTTAATATTAGTGATTGTTTTATAGTGAGTTTAGCCAAAGGAGTAACAGGGTTAGCAGTTCCGAGTAAAACTTATAGTTATATGATGGCAGGAAAGCCTATAATTGCAATAATGGATGAAACTGCAGACATCTCTAAAGATTTAAAAGAAAATAATGCCGGATATGTACTTGAAACAGGAGAAGTATCAAAGTTAGTTAGAGCCATAAAAGAACTAAGAGATAATCCTGATAAATGCATATATATGGGAGAAAATTGTAAAAATATATTTCTAAAAAAATATACAAAGGAAAAATGTACAACCCAATATGTGAAAATGATGAAAAATATACTGGAAGGTGAACAAAATGTTTAAAAGCAAAATACTCCTAATAACAGGAGGTACTGGCTCTTTTGGTAATGCCGTATTAAAAAGGTTTTTAAATACTGACATTGGCGAGATTCGGATTTTTTCCCGTGATGAAAAAAAGCAGGACGATATGCGTAGATTTTACAAAAACGATAAAATTAAGTTTTATATCGGCGACGTAAGGGACTTGGCCAGTGTTAAAAATGCTATGTATGGCGTTGATTACGTTTTTCATGCGGCAGCATTGAAACAAGTTCCTACATGTGAATTTTTTCCGCTTGAAGCTGTAAAAACCAATGTGTTAGGGACGGACAACGTACTTACGGCTGCGATAGAGTGTGGAGTTAAAAAGGTGATATGCCTGTCCACAGATAAAGCAGTATACCCTATAAATGCCATGGGGATTTCAAAAGCAATGATGGAAAAAGTCCTTATAGCGAAATCAAGAACAGTGTCACCTGATAAGACTTTGATTTGCGGTACACGTTATGGAAACGTTATGGCATCACGGGGTTCTGTTATTCCTTTGTTTGTTCAGCAGATAAAAAGTGGACAACCTATAACGGTTACAAACCCTAATATGACCAGGTTTTTGATGAGCCTTGATGAAGCAGTAGAGCTTGTACTATTTGCTTTTCAACATGCTCGGTCGGGGGATATTTTTGTTCAAAAAGCACCAGCCTGTACAATAGGTGATCTGGCACAGGCGCTCAAGGAAATTTTCGATGCAGATAATGAAATAAAAATAATCGGTACAAGGCATGGGGAAAAACTGTATGAGACCCTTCTGTCAAAAGAAGAATTTTTGGTTGCTGAGGATTTGGGACGGTATTATAAGGTGCCTGCCGATAATAGGGATTTAAACTATGATAAGTATTTTGTACAGGGTGATGAGAGATTATCTGTTGGCCAGGAATATAATTCTAATAATACCGAACGCTTGAATGTTGAGCAGATAAAAGAGAAGCTCTTGGCCTTAGATTATATACAGGAAGAATTGAAAGGTTGGAGAAAATAATGAAGATATTGATTACCGGTTCAAAAGGGTTTGTCGGGAAAAATCTTGTAGCAGAATTAAGAAACAGAGGGTATAAAGATATTTTTGAATTTGATGTAGATACTGATAAGGTCCTTTTGGATGAATATACAAAGCAATGTGAATTTGTGTTCCATCTGGCAGGGGTTAATCGACCAAAAGATGAAAAGGAGTTTATGGAAGGAAATTTTGGGTTTACTTCTGAGCTACTTGCACTGCTAAAGAAACACAACAATAAAGCCCCTGTACTTATTACGTCCTCCATACAGGCAGAGAGGGATAATCCATACGGTAGAAGTAAAAAGGCAGCAGAGGATTTGATTTTTAAATATGGTGAGGAAAACGGTGTAAAGGTATTGGTATACAGGCTGCCAAATCTATTTGGCAAATGGAGCAGGCCAAATTATAACTCCGTTGTAGCAACGTTTTGTTACAATATAGCAAGAGATCTTGAAATCCAAATACACGATCCAAATACTGAGCTTACGCTATGTTATATAGACGACGTTGTAGATGAGTTTATCTCTGCTCTAGAAGGCAAGGAAACAAGAGACGGAATGTTTTGCAAAGTGCCGAAGACTTATAAGATTAAATTGGGAGAGCTTGCCGAGAAGCTTTATTCATTCAGGAGAAGCAGGGATACCCTTGAGATGCCATCGCTTGAAAATGAGTTTGACAGGGCTTTGTATGGGACTTATTTGTCTTATTTGCCGGAGAATCAGTTTTCATATAAGCTTGACAAAAAAGAGGATGATAGAGGTTGGCTTGCTGAATTTATTAAGTCACAAAGTATGGGGCAGATATTTATCTCAAGGACAAAACCAGGCGTTACAAGAGGCAACCACTGGCATCATACCAAAGCCGAAAAATTTCTTGTTATTCAGGGAGAAGCTGTCATCAGATTTAGAAAAATTGACGGTGATGACATAATAGAGTACAGGGTAAGCGGTGAGGTACCGGAGGTTGTCGATATTCCTACGGGATATACCCATTCCATTGAAAATGTTGGCAAAGAGGATGTCATCACAATTTTCTGGGCAAGCGAGATATTTGATCCACAAAAACCAGATACGTATTACTTGGAGGTATAATTGCGGATGGAAAAGCTGAAGGTTATGACGGTAGTTGGGACAAGACCCGAGATTATAAGGTTATCAGAAGTTATAAAAGCGTGTGATAGGTATTTTAACCATATACTGGTTCATACAGGTCAGAATTGGGATTATACCTTAAACCAGATTTTTTTTGAGGAATTAGGTATAAGACAACCAGACTATTATTTAAACGCGGCAGGTAAACATTTAGGTGAAACTATCGGAAATATCATTGCTAGATCATATGAAGTAATGTTGAAAGAAAAACCTGATGCGCTGTTAATACTGGGAGATACAAATTCAGCGTTATGTGCCATACCTGCTAAAAGGCTTAAGATTCCAATTTTCCATATGGAGGCGGGGAACAGGTGTTTTGATCAAAATGTGCCGGAGGAGATTAATAGGAAAATAGTTGATCATATATCAGACATAAATTTGCCCTATACAGAACACAGCAGGAGGTATCTACTTGCTGAGGGGATAAGGAAGGAATATATATTTGTTACTGGTTCTCCGATGACAGAGGTGCTGCGTAAAAACCTTGAAAAGATACATCAAAGCAAAGTCTTGGAAGAACTTCAGCTTCAGCCAGAGAAATATATTCTGGTTTCGGCACACAGGGAAGAGAATATCGACAATGAAAAAAACTTCTTTTCGTTGATGAATGCTTTAAATGCTATTGCTGAAAGGTATCAGCTACCAGTTGTATATTCCACTCATCCGCGAAGTTGGAAGATGATTGAGAAAAGAGGGTTTAAATTTCATCCATTAATTAGGCAGCTTAGGCCTTTTGGATTTTTTGACTATAACAAATTACAGCTGAATGCCTTTTGTGTATTATCCGATAGTGGAACACTATCCGAGGAGTCGGCAATACTGGGTTTTCCTGCTGTGCTTATTAGGACTTCTACGGAGAGGCCAGAGGTACTGGATAAGGGAACTATTGTGATAGGCGGTATAACCGAAAAGGACATTGTCCAGGCTGTAGAATTGAGCAGGGCAATGTGGGAGAACAAAGAAAAGACGGTGATAGCTAATGACTATGTCGATGACAATGTTTCAGTAAAAGTAGTTAAGATAATACAGAGCTACGCTAAGATAGTAGATAAATTTGTTTGGGGGAAATAGTGTGAAGGTATTGCAAATTAATTCGGTATGCGGCATAGGTAGCACGGGGAGAATAGTTGTACAGATACACAAGCTATTAAAAGAAAAAGGATATAAAAGCTATGTAGCGTATGGCAGGGATTATGCCCGAGATTGCGATTCTACTGTAAGAATAGGGAATAAATTTGACAATTACATGCATGTTGCTATAACTAGGTTGTTTGATAGACACGGATTCGGTTCAAAAAAGGCTACTGCGAATTTTATTGAAAAAGTAGAAAAGATAGACCCTGATATAATCCATTTGCATAATATACACGGATATTATGTTAATATTGAGCTGTTGTTTAAGTATATAAAAGAAGCAAACAAATCTGTTGTTTGGACGCTTCATGATTGCTGGGCTTTTACGGGGCATTGTGCTTATTTTGATTATATTGGCTGTGATAGATGGAAAACAGGATGTTATGAGTGCCCACAAAAGAAAACTTATCCTTCAAGTATATTAATGGATAATTCAAGGAGGAATTTTGAAAGGAAGAAAGAACTTTTTACAGGGATTAAAAACATGGTAATTGTAACACCTTCGAGGTGGCTTGCAGGGTTGGTAAAAGAATCTTTTTTAAAAGAATACCCTGTTAAGGTTATAAACAACGGCATAGATTTAGAGATTTTTAAGCCAATGGAAAGTGATTTTAGAAAAAGATATGGTTTAGAGAATAAGTTTATAATATTAGGGGTTGCGAATGTTTGGGATAGGCGTAAAGGTTATGATTATTTTATTAAATTGTCAGAAACATTAAAACAAGATGAGATTATAGTTATGGTTGGATTGACGGAGAAACAAAAAAAGAATTTGCCAAAGAATATTATAGGTATAACAAGGACAAATAATGTGAAAGAGCTGGCAGAAATTTATTCAGCGGCGGATGTTTTTGTAAATCCTACTTTAGAAGATAATTTTCCTACAACCAACTTGGAAGCATTAGCTTGTGGAACACCAGTTGTAACGTTTGATACGGGTGGAAGCCCGGAATGTGTAGATGAAAGCTGTGGAGTGGTTGTAGAGAAGGGGAATTTGAAAGAATTGATAGAGGCTATTGAGAGAATTAGATTGAACACGTTTAATAAGGATTATTGTATTAATAGGGCAAAGGATTTTGATAAAAGTAAATATAGTGAGTATTTAGAGTTGTATAGTAGTTTGTAGATAAATACAATATAATTGCGAAGGAGTGCTGTAATGTATAGGCTCACTCTTAAAAAGCTTTTATATGCATATTTATTTGTGAGTATAATTTTAGTTGGAAGTATTACCGTTTTATTAAATAGAAATATTGTGAATAGAGATGTTGGGGTACTTATAACATTTGCAGTAAATGGTATAATTATATTTTTTGAGTTATCTAAAAGTTCCAGGTTAGGATACAGCTTAAAAGATGTTTTATTTTTATTCATGTTTATTTTCATGTTTATTAGTCCTTTGGTTCAATATTTTGAAAACTTGTTTCCTTGGGGGAGTACATATTTAATCACTGATGAGAGAGTCATATATACGAATTTGCTAATAACAATGTTTATATTAATATATATCATTACATATAAAATTTCTTTTAATAAGAGAGCAGATAATAACCAACTAAAAAATAGAGAGGTTGTAAATATAAAATTAGTTATGAATATATTTTTTATAGCCTCAATTCTTTGTAGTGTATATATAATAGTTAATACAGGCTTTAGTAACTTATTTGCGAGATCCACTAATTCATTAAAACTTGAATCATCAAGCTTTAAACTAATAGTTTCAAATACTTTTAGAGCTGTGCCAGTTATATATGTTGCAATGAACTTATTGTTTATAATAAAAAATAAATATGTATACAGAAAATTTCGATTTATATTAGTGAGTGTATTAATGATTGTTGTTAATTTTCCTACAGGCATAGCTAGATTTAAGATGGCTACTGTATATTTAGGATTGTTTTTAATTCTTAAAAGAAAATTTAATAATCCGTATTTTTTTAAGATTTTAATAATTATTAGCATGTTAATTCTATTTCCCACAGTTAATGTTTTTAGATATAATACTTTTGAGGAAGTAATAAGAAGAGGAATTGATATACCAAAACCATCAGAACTGTTTTTAAGTGGCCATTTTGATTCATATTCTATGTTAGTTAGAACCATTATTTATGTAAATTTTCATGGAATAACCTGGGGAAATCAACTTTTAGGCAGTTTATTATTTTTTATACCAAGAAAATTTTGGCCCCAAAAGCCCATAGGGAGTGGGCATACAATAGCAACAGATTTAGGATGGGATTTTACTAATGTTTCCTGTCCATATATAGGTGAAGGGTATATTAATTTTGGTATTTTAGGGGTTATTCTATTTGCAATTATATTGGCTGTTTTAACTAAATTTGGAGATGTTGCTTATAAAAAGTCAGTTTATAGTAACAGTAAGGAAATTACAATAATTGAATTAGTTTATCCGTTTAGTATAGGATTTTTGTTTTTTATATTAAGGGGTGATTTGTTGAGTTCTCTAGCATATTATATTGGGTTTATGGTTCCTGTTATACTATTATGGTTGGTACAGTTATTAGTTTTTTCACGGAAAAACTTGTAAATATAAATAAAGATATAAAGAGCAATTTTGTAATAGGAAGGAGTAAAAATTATGGAGCCAATAAGAGTATTGTATATAAATGGTGGAATTATGGATAGAGGTGGTATATCTGCTTTTATGATGAATTATTATCGTCATATAGATAGGAGGAAAGTGCAGATAGATTTTGTTGTACATGGATTTGAAAAGGGCGTTTTCGATGATGAAATACACGAACTTGGTGGGGAAATATATAATGTGCCGGTAAAGAGCAAGGATTATTTTGGGAATATTAGAGAACTCAGAAAGATCTTTAAGTCAGGTAAATATAAAATAGTGCATTCACATATGGATGCAATGGGAGCGGTTGTGCTTAGAGAGGCTAAAAAAAGTGGAATACCTATAAGAATAGCTCATGTCCACAATACAAATCATTTAACCAATAATTTTCTAAAATATATTTTAAATGAAGTAGCTAGAAAAACAATTAAAAATTATGCAACACATTTGTTTGCATGCTCAGAATCAGCAGGTATTTGGCTTTATGGTAAAAATGCTGTTAAAGAGGGAAAAGTAAAAATAATAAAAAATGCAATTGAAGTAGAGAAATATATATTTGATTTAAATAAAAGAAATAGCTTAAGAAAAAAATTCAATTTAGAGAATAATTTTGTAGTTGGACATATTGGTAGGTTTGATTATCAAAAAAATCATATATTTCTTTTGCATGTATTTAGTCAATTAGTAAATAAAATACCAAATGCAAAATTAATTTTAGTTGGTGATGGACCTTTAAGGGAGAAAATTGAAAGGGAAATAGAAGAGTTAGGATTGAAAAATAGTGTTATTTTACTTGGACAACGTGACGATGTTAATGAATTGTTGAATATGTTTGACGTGTTTGTGTTACCATCTTTGTTTGAAGGTCTTGGAATTGCGGCTGTAGAAGCGCAGGCAAATGGGCTTAAATGTTTTTTATCAAATACAATTCCTAATGAAGTTAAAATTACAGATAAAGTAGAATTTTTAAGTATTGAAAGTATAGAAGATTGGGTTAATGCATTAACAAATGTAAGCTATTATGATAGGAATATAAATTATACAGATTTCGTAAAAGCTGGTTATGAGATAAAACATGCAGCAAAGGAATTATATGAGATGTATATTGATTTAGCCAAAGTAATTTAGCATTAAATTAAGAATAAATATTTACAGATTGGGGGAAGAATTTTGTGGAAATAGTACATTTATGTTTATGTGGACCTTACAATGATAGTTGGGGTTATCAAGAAAATATAATACCTAGTTCTCATTGAAAAAAGTTGGGTAAAAATCTTAATTTTTCAGGAAAATTTTTAAAAAACCAAAAGGAAATCCCGTTGAGATGTCGAATATATATAATATACACAAATATAAAACTAATATGCCAACGGGATTTCCATGTTGTATATATTCAACTCCCGTTTGGCATATTCCTGCCGGTAGGTTGAAAAAAATTATGCTGAGGATAGACAACAAACAAATTTCGATATTTGAATTTATGCTGCCAGAGGAACTAAAGAAGCTTCCAGATGAATTGGCAATGGTGGATTCCTTTTTATTTTAAATGATGAAAAATTTATAGAGCCTTTTGTGGAGCATTTTCATAAAACGCTGGGTAGACCTTCTACTCCTGTACAGGTATATCTTAGGATGATGTATCTGAAACGTAGATACAACCGGGGATATGATGAGCTAGAGAAGGAAGTAAGAGACCGTATCAGTTAGAGGATATCTTGCGATATACCTTTAGAAGAGAATGTACCTGATGCTCCACTTTATGCAAACTAACCGCAAAATTTGAGATTGATACTGTGGACCGTTTAAATGAATGGATTATAGCTAAGGCGTTTGAAAATAATATATAATTTATTAGGATAGGTGAAGGGAAAGATGAAAATGGATATGTCTATATTAAGAAAACTCCAACTTGTGGAACTTGAAATTTTAGATGAAGTTGTATCTATATGTGAAAAGAATAATCTAGATTATTTTTTAATAGAAGGGACTCTTTTGGGAGCCATACGCCATAAAGGTTTTATTCCTTGGGATGATGATATAGATATCGCGATGCCCAGAGAGCATTATGAAAAGTTTTTAAAGTTAGCAAAAACACAATTGAATAGCAATTATTTTGTTCATTGTATTGATACAGATCCAAATTACTGGCTCCCTTTTGCGAAAGTTCGGAAAAACGGAACAATAGTTGAAGAAGAAATAATGACCTTAATAGATACACATAAGGGAATTTATATTGATATATTTCCTTTAGATAATGCTAATAAGCAAGGAAGTATGATACAGAAATTACAGGCATATGTAACTAAAAAGTTAACGGTTGTTCTATGGTTTAAAAGAGGATTATTAACAAAAAAATTAAATTTAAAGCATAAAATAGTATTAACTTTATTAAAACCTGTAAAGCTCAAGTATCTGAGTTTGTTACAACAAAAAATTATGTCAATCAATAAAAATAAAGATTCAAAATATTTTGTTAATCTAGGAAGTTGTTATAACTATCTAAAACATACAATACCTAAGAACAGATATTATCCACCGGTAAAAGTAGAATTTGAAGGGAAGTATTATAACGCACCTAATGATTGGGATTACATTTTAAGAAGAATATATGGTGAAAATTATTTAGAATTGCCGCCAGAAGAAAAAAGAACTAATCACAATTTTGTGCACATAGATTTTGGGGAAGATAAAGTTGAACAAAATACAACGAAGTAATATTGTTGAGATAGGCATCCTGTAATTGTCTGAACAGATGAAATTAAACGGTTAGAAAAGTTTAATGTGGAGGTTATAAAAATGGATATAAGAGTATTTATGGGATTATTGCAAAAGTATAATATCAGTTTTTTTTCAGGTGTTCCAGATTCTCAACTTAGGCCTTTATGTGATTACTTGATGAATACATATGGAATATCTGATAATCATATTATTGCTGTAAATGAGGGTAATGCTGTTGCATTAGCAGCTGGATACTATTTATCTACAGGTAAAATTCCTTGTGTTTATTTACAAAATAGCGGATTGGGAAATATCGTTAACCCTGTAACTTCCTTATTGAATGATAAAGTATATGCAATACCATGTGTATTTATAATAGGTTGGAGAGGAGAACCGAATGTTCATGATGAGCCACAACATGTATTTCAGGGAGAAATTACATTGAAAATGTTAGATGTACTTGAAATTGCATATATGATTATTGATAGGAATACCACTGAAAAAGAAATTGAAGATAAAATGAATGAATTTGAAGGCTTGCTTAATTTAGGTAAAAGCGTTGCATTTGTGGTCAAAAAACATGCTTTGTATTACAATGATAAAGTAAATTATAAAAACAATTACAAGATGTTACGTGAGGATATTATTCGTGCTATTGTTGATGTATCGAAGGAAGACATTATAGTTTCGACTACAGGGAAAACATCGAGGGAATTGTTTGAAATTAGAGAACAAAAAGGACAACTTCATAAATATGATTTTCTAACAGTGGGTTCTATGGGCCATAGTTCTACGATAGCTTTGGCTATTGCGCTTAATAAGCCAAATAAGCGCGTATGGTGTATAGATGGAGATGGTGCCGCTTTAATGCACATGGGTGCTATGGCACTTATAGGCGCCAAATCACCTGGTAATTATATACATGTAATTATAAACAATGAAGCTCACGAATCCGTGGGAGGGCAGCCTACCATAGCTCATAGTATTAATTTTAGCCAAATTGCTTTGGGGTGTGGATATAAAGCAGTATATCATATAGCGACTTATGATGAGCTGAATGAAGTTTTATTTAAGATAAAGGACGAACGAGGTCCCATTCTTTTAGAGGTAAAATCAGCAATAGGCTCAAGAGATGACCTTGGCCGACCGACAACAACACCAATTCAAAACAAAAAAGTATTTATGGATTATCTTCTTAAGGAGTGTGACTGAATGAAAGCTTTAATACTTAATTCGGGTATGGGTAGGCGTATGGGTGATTTAACAAGTAAATATCCTAAATGTATGACAAAAATAAGCGAAGAAGAGACGATACTCAGTCGTCAACTGAAGTTGCTGCACCAATGTGGGATATCCGATATAGTAATAACAACAGGATTTTTTGACGAAGTATTGGTTAAATATTGTGGCTCTCTAGACCTTTCATTAAAGTATACTTTTGTTAAAAATCCAATCTATGATAAAACAAATTATATTTATTCAATATATACTGCAAGAGAGTATCTTTATGATGATATTCTGCTTTTGCATGGTGATCTTGTGTTTGAACTGTGCGTTTTACAAGATCTACTAAAACAACATAACAGTTGTATGGCGGTGAGTTCGACGGTTCCATTATCTCCCAAGGATTTTAAAGCAGTGATTAAGGATGGTTTAATTCAAAAGATTGGTGTTGAATTTTTTAGTGATGCAGTAGCAGCGCAACCACTTTATAAAATTTATAGGCAAGATTGGGAAGTATGGCTGGATCGCATTATAATTTATTGTGAGAATGGACAAGTACAATGTTATGCTGAAGATGCTTTTAATGAAATATCTCACAGATGTCTTATTTATCCTATGGATTTTATGGATCATCTTTGTGCAGAAATTGATACACCAGAGGATTTATTGTTGATTAAGGCAAAATTAAGCTATATCGGTAGAGATAGGGAGAGGAGAAGGGAGAGAATTTTATGAGCAAAAAGCAAACAGTTTATATGTGTTTTAGTACGGATGTGATTCATGGAGGTCACATATCAATTATTCAAAAAGCTGCCGCACTTGGTGAATTGATAATCGGTGTATTAACTGATGATGTTGTAGCAAGCTATAAACGTTTCCCAATTCTTAGTTACGAGGAAAGAGCGAAAATATTACAAGGTATTAAAGGAGTCAGTAAAGTTATACCCCAAAAAACATTGAGTTATGCGGAAAATTTGAGAATGCTTAAACCCGATTATGTTGTTCACGGAGATGACTGGAAGACAGGTTTTCAAAAGCCAATACGTGAAGAGGTAATTGAAATACTGAAAGAATATGGTGGCCAGCTTATTGAATATCCTTATACTTACAAGGAAGAATATGAAAAGTTGGAATTGAGTCAAAGAGAACAACTTTCTTTACCTGATATACGAAGAGGAAGATTAAAACGCTTACTTGAAATCAAACCGATTGTTAATGCTATTGAAGTGCATAATGGTCTTACAGGTCTAATTGCAGAAAAAACAACTGTTTTAAAAGATGGTAAAGTATATCAATTTGATGCTATGTGGTGTTCGAGTTTATGTGACTCAATTTCTAGAGGTAAACCAGACATCGAGTTATTGGACATTTCAACTCGTTTGCAAACGGTAAATGAAATTATGGATGTTACAACTAAACCCATCATATTTGATGGGGATACAGGTGGCTTAATAGAACATTTTGTTTATAATATTCGTACTTTAGAACGTATGGGTATTTCTGCAGTTATTATAGAGGATAAAACTGGACTTAAAAGGAATTCTCTCTTTGGTACTGAAGTAAAACAAACTCAAGATAGTATAGAAAATTTTTGTGCAAAAATTGCGGCTGGTAAAGCAGCATTAAGAACGAAAGACTTTTTTTTGATCGCTAGAATTGAGAGCTTAATTCTTGAAAAAGGGATGGATGATGCTTTGACCAGAGCGTTTGAGTATGTTAATGCTGGAGCTAATGGTATAATGATTCATTCAAGGAAGACTGATCCTACAGAAATATTTGAATTTTGTGAAAGATTTAGAAAAAAAGATGCTTCTACGCCATTGGTAGTAGTTCCGACTACTTTTAACAGTGTAACAGAAGAGGAATTTGCTAAACGAGGTGTTAATATTGTAATATATGCAAATCATTTAACTCGTAGTGCTTTTCTGGCTATGAAAAATGTTGCTGAGAGCATATTGTTAAATCGGAGGGCAAAGGAAGCTGATGAGATGTGTATGCCAATTAAGGATATTATTACATTAATTCCTGAAAATTATTAGGTGAAAATAAGAAGAAGGGATAAGTAATGGATTATAGACCTTTTTGCAGTACTGAAATTGTATTTACTAATCGAAAAGGTATGCAACAGTTACTTTTTTCTTTAGATGCGGTTAATTTAATTTTAGTAATGAGTGAATCCTCGGCTATAAGGTGGAATATGACTTCGTTTATTGAACAATTAAAAGGCAAGTGTGAGTCACTGGGTGGTGTTTTTATTTGGATAAAAACTGTAAAACCTAATCCTACACCAAGAGATATTGTGCAGGCTTTGTATTTTATTGGTAATAGGAAAGTTGATGTTATAATTGCTTTAGGAGGAGGAAGTGCTATTGATCTTGCGAAAGGGATTAGTGCATTTTATGATATTGAAAAAAATACTGAATATACTGTAAAACAGATTACAGAAAATATAAAACAGAGAGAATATAACAATAGTAAATTTGTTGATATTATAGCAATACCTAGTACTGCTGGAACTGGTTCAGAAGTAACTCAATGGGCAACGATTTGGGATGAAAATAAGAATGGTAAATTATCTATTGATAGTCCAATGCTTAAACCTAAAATGGCGATTATTGTACCAGAATTAACACTATCTATGCCTGTTCAAATAACACTTTCTACTGGACTTGATGCAATGAGTCATGCGATAGAGTCGTATTGGTCAAAACATACAAATCCCATTGTTCAAGAAATAGCGTATAGAGCCATTGAGCTAATTGTACAAAATTTAAGAAAAGCAATTGAAGAACCTTACAACCTGAATGTAAGGGAAAAACTCTGTAAAGCTTCAATATTGGCAGGATTGGCTTTTTCACAAACCAGGACAACTGCTTGCCATTCTATTTCTTATCCATTAACCATGTTTTATAATATACCTCATGGTTTAGCAGCAGCTATTACTTTAGATGCGGTTAGCAAAATTAATAAAGGACATTTCCCCAATGATGCTATGTTATTTGACCTATTTGATGAATATGGTGGTATAATGAATTGGATTAACATGGTTAGTGAAGGCGTTGTCGAAATGAAGTTGTCAAAATTCGGTATTACCCTTCAGGATATTCAATTAATTGCTGATAATGCTTTTACAGCTGGTAGAATGGACAATAATCCAGTGAACTTAAGCAAGGATGATGTAGTGAAGATTCTGCAAAGCATATTGTAGATAAAGTTACAAGGATATAACTGCTGTAAAAGTTGAGTATATAAATATTATATGCAAGGTATAAATCCTGCATTTTTTGTTTCATTTATTCTTTTATTCTTTCATAAAAAAGAATACAAAAGGGTAGTATTTGGCTTATCATTTTACTTGCGTTGGTTGAAGGCTATAAAGGAGATTGCCAATATAGCCCGCGAGGGCAAAAAGGCGCTTTTGAACGAGGACTGGGATGAGTTGGCCTATCTTATAAACAAGAATCACGAGATACAAAACAGCCTGGCCGATTCGGGCGAGCAAAACCTGTATATGATAAAGGTGGCCAGGGAAAACGGTGCGCTGGCAGCTAAACTGGCAGGAGCCGGCGGCGGTGGTACCATCATAGCGCTTACGCTAGAGCCGGAGAGAACGATAAGGGCCTTAAAGGAAGCGGGAGCTGAAGAATTCGTGGAGCTGGCTCCCGAGGCGGAAGGGGTTAAGGTGGACGTTGTAGAGGAGGATTCGATTTCAGTAGCTCAATGACCTTCTTTATGTGCTCATAGAGCACCATTATATCTCCGCGCGTTGCCGGGCAGTGCAGCTCGTCATTTAATTCCTGTATGGAGCTTATATTTTCAATACCTTTGTAATTGTTTTGCATGAAGTGTTTTTCTACCACCTGGGCATTTAATATATTTTTCTGGGTGGTATTGTAAGACTGCAATAGCTTTATCTCAACGCCGTTTTTGAGCACTACCCTGCAGTGTTTGCCTTCCCTTATCACCCGCTCTATCAAGCGATAGTTTATATAGCCCAGCGTCTCATCTCCTTGGATGAGAGGGTATCTTACCATGACGGGCATGAGTACCAGGTCGTGTTTGAGGGGTATCGGTATTTTGGCCTTTTGGTCCAGTATCTCTCCATACTTTCGTCGAAGCTCCACGATATCGTAGGAAAGGCTGGCTGCTATACCTTTAAGCACCGACTTTATCTTCTTTTGTATTACCCTTTCCCGGCCTTCCAATGTGATAAGCAGGGTGGTGTCTCCCACGCCTTCGGTATATACCGGTAGGAGGGCGCTTATGCCCTCTTCAAGATAATTTTCTCGCTTTTTCAATTTATCTTCCTCCCTTTCCGATTTTGGATTGGCATGGCAGATCATAGGAAGCATATAAGATGTTCAAATTATTGCTTGTAAATAGGCATTATTAATTTTTATAAATTTTATCAAAAGTGGTATTTATCTTTGGGCGATGCACATAAAATAGAATCAGGTAGGAAATAACCATATTATCATGTCAGATCGTGCCCGTCACTTTTCGGGCGTATCTTTTTTATAAAGGGGTGTGAATTAGAAAGGCTTTCTCTTTGGTGGGGCTATTTATAAGCTTAGGGCTACACATTATGAAGCTTTTCAGATAGCATTTCTTGATGTTTTGCTTTTTATTGCCTATGTGGTTTTGTGCGCAAAACGCATGATGGGCCAATGAAGGTAATTATACCCTGTAAGGCAGGGTATTTCCTGCTTTTGTAAGCAGGAATTATTATACACCATATCTCCTTAAAACACAATAGCCAATTTTTGGGGAAAGTTGACAGTGACTTGAGAGTGTAAACGTAAAAAATTATTGTTTACAGAATTCCATTTTTTGCATAAATTTTATATTTGCGGAAAGGGGAATAGGTATGCAAAAAGCTGAAACGGATGGCGTTGCTTTGCAAAGCAGGGATTCTAAAAGAAGTGCCGAGGTAAAGGAAGCCTCAAAAAGGAGAAGTATTAACCACAGGTTCGAGATAAAAAGGGTCGTAAAGGACGTCGACAATTTTGGTAAATTCTTCTTTGAGCTGGACGTGCTGACCATTGCGGGTACATATCAATGCATTATTCAAAAACAAAAGTCAAATTTTATAAAGAATTTTGTCATTGAAAGGACCAGCTATAAAGATAAAATAGCCAGAGAAGAAAGAGATCTGATCTTTAAATATCTCGATCATGATAATTTCGGGTTCAGGCTAATAGCAAATGAAGGCCCTCGAAATGTGGAAAAGACCAGGTATTTACAGGATGCATTTGCGGTTTGCTATGCAGCTCTCTATTTTGTAGAGATGGACGATAATAAAAGAGATGTTAACAGCATACATGACGACATAAAAGCCGGTTACCTTTCCCTGATTGGACGTTCATATATATATGCTTCCAACGACATAAATAGGGTTATTTTCAGGTATAGAGAGGGTTTTGACTTATCTGAGGATCTATGCAGTATAGCCGCTTCTCACAGGGATGAAATAAAAGCTTTGTACCAGATGATATACGATGAACTTGAAAGGCGCGGTGCTTTCTCTTCCGATAAGGAAGATGGGGTGACTGACAGGCAGGAGAAGCCCAAAATTGAGAATGATACATTGCCTCAATCCGGTCAAGGTCCAAAAAAGTATGAGGAAGTGCTTCAAAAGAAGCTGGAAGATTATAAGTTGATGTTGGAATTTTTTGAATCACAAGTAGAAGAGCTAAAAGAATATAATTCCATCCTGCAAAAGGAAGTAGAAAACCTGCTGCAAGAAAGGTGCATGCTTCCCGAGAGGACTTTGGTAAAACTTTTTAACGATTTGAACTCCGAACAATTTGGTTATTTACTGGACAGGATTTACCTTTATGCAAAGGGGCTTGAACCCATAACGCCGGATGCCGTCCGCGGCATATTTACAAACATTTTAGCGGTACTGACTCTGCATAATTTTCACGCTTTTCTTGCCGAAGATGAATACAAAAAGGCGATTATGGTGAAAAAAGAGGAGCTTGGGGCCGAGTACAGGTGTAATACCGCGCTGATTGATGGCAGGGATGCCTACCAAGCCGAGGTTATTTATCCTGAATGGAGATACGGGAATAAGCTGATTGCGACCAAATTCGTTAGGTTGAAATAGAAAGGGAGAGTGAGCAGGTATGCATGTCGGGATAGACCTTGGTACTACTAATACGGTTTTAGCCTATGCCAGAAGGAATCGCTACGGCATCGTGGAACCAAGCGTTGTAAAGATTATGCAACTTGATGAGTACAATAATTCTATCCAGGAAGAGCTGTTACCATCCGTTCTGTTTTATGATTTCCATGGGAACATCTTCATAGGCAGGAAGGCAAAATACATGAAGTATTATCATCCCGATAGGACTGTATATAACAGCAAGAGATATATGGGTACATCGGCCACTTTTGAGTTTGGGGATAAAAAGTTTACTCCGGTTGATGTAGCAGCGTATATATTGAATGTCTGTAAGCGTACCATTGACGTTTATTACAGCGGAACGCCATTGGAACAGGTAACCATAACGGTACCTGCATCGTTCAATACCGACCAGATAAGGGATACACGCAATGCAGCCTTAAAAGCAGGATTTGAAGAGGACAAGATCAGGATAATTCCCGAACCCACAGCGGCATTTATAAGCTTTGTCAATGACCAATTCGAGGTTTTGGGGTCGGACAGAAGGATTGACCTATCAACTCCCAGGAGGGTCCTGGTGTTTGATCTTGGCGGCGGAACCTGCGATATAGTGGTTATGGAGGTGCTCCAGAAAGATAGGATCATTAAGATAGAAGAGCTTGCAGTGGGGCGATATAGCGAATTGGGGGGAGCGGATTTCGACCGCTATGCTGCAAGTTATTTGTTGGGGAAGTTTCTGGCATCTCAGAAGATAGATTGGGAGGAAATAGAAAAATCTGAAAGGTCCCGGATGGCCAATAAGCTCATGGCTTTTTGCGAGAAGGCCAAAGAAAGTTTTTCCGGGCAGATGATGTATAACCTGTCCGGCATGAAGAATAACCTGATTTATACGGCGGAGATCCCGGAATTTTGGAGGGGTAAACCGCAGCATTTTAGCATAACTTTGGAAGAGTATGACGAAAGCACTTCTTCGCTCTATTATTTACCCGATAGGCCCATAAGAACAATGGAAGATTATGAAAAATGCAAAAATATCGTAACGCCAATATACGAGACCTTAAGGATGTACGACATTGAAAAGGATTCTATAGATTATATTTTGTTAACGGGTGGAATGAGCCTTTATTATAAGATAAAACAACGCTTAAAGGAATTGTTTCCTCATGGCGAGGTAATATCCATCCATGATCCGATGGAAGCGGTAGCCAAGGGGGCTGCCATATTCTCATTCTACGAGGTAGAGATAAAAAGCCGGCGGAAAGAAGCACATAAAAAGTCTCTAAACCCATTAATGGCTCCGCATCAGGACATACATGATTCCGATGTGGAGATCATAACTAAGACCGTGTTGGCGGAATCCATTTTAATCGATGTTGAGGAGGGGTTGCCCAGGGAAATTATATCAAAGAACCAGGCGGTACCATGCAAGGGTTATATAAAGGATGCTTTTAGGGTCACAAGCCCAAGCGGGGTGAAAATTGATATATATGCAGGTGAGAGCCCTTATGATTCTAAGATGAGGATGCAAAAGTCCCATATCGGCAGGTTTACATCTCCCGTAAATGTAGGCACTCCGCTCGATATAGAATATGAGATTGATGAAAATAAATATCTGAAACTAAGAGTAATCATACAGGATCTGCACAACACTACTATTGAACTGGATGTTGAATCTCTGGATGTTGAGCCTAATGTGGAGAAATCTTCTTATCAACATGATGTAAGGTAAGGGGGGCATAGTATATGAGTCGCAGGTTTAAAAGCTTTGAGGAGTTAAAACATGCCGACGAGTTACTTGAAATTTTAGAGCCCAAACCTGAGTCCGATTTACCCATAGAGGTTGCAGCAAATATAAACTACACTTCAAATCGAGTTTTCATGTGGTTGTTTTCCGAAAAAGACGTCGAGGATTTTATAGATATCTTTGCATTGTTGCGTCAGCCTAAAATAGGCATGAATAGAAGCGAGTTTAGGGCGAGACTTGTAAACAAGTGTAACGAAATGTTAAAGCGGGGGATATGTCCTGTTGAGCCCCTGCTTTATGCTTCAAAAACGGTCAATAAAGTAATACTAAACGATATGGAAGATCAGGAGGTGATATCGGATGTAATTGTGGAAATTGCTAAAGATAATAGAAAAGAAGTAATTGATACGTTAAAACATATTCTTGAGAAGTGGAACTGGACTCCGCAGCTCAAGATAGCAATTTTAGCAGCAGGTAAGCTGAAAGATGCTGACCTGGTGCTAGAGGTTTACAGCAAATTTTCAACCAAAACTCATATAAACTTTAATTTCGAGTTGATGAAAATGCTAATTTATTCATCAAATAAGGACTTTGTAAACCAAATCACGTCCATACTTTCAAGATTGGACGGGGACAACAACAAGGACAGGGCAATAGGCAATTTCTTTAAAGAAAAATTTGATCGATATATGGGTAAGGCTGGTATAGACGAGCTTTACCGCTATTATTCGATTAACAACGAATATATAGGAGATTTTGGACGAAAGATGATTCGCAGATTATTGAGGGAATGTCTGGGCGAGGAAAAGATATCGTCCGTTGCCCAGGGTAACGGGGCCAACAGGTTTACATATTTGAAGAACCTTTGTACGGAGTATAAGAATTGCGATTTTCCCCAAAGACGCCAGGAACTGAAGCAGGAAATATTGGATAATTTATATTCAAGAAGTCCGATATTATTTCAGAGTGCGGTGTACTGCTTGAGATTTACAAAGGATAGGGATTTCATCCCGGAGCTCGTTTCCGCTTTAAACAGAAAAGGGATAAGGTATAATGAATATAAAAATGCCATAATAACTATGGGTTTTTTGAAAAATGAGGACGACTCCATTGTAGAGCAGATATCTAAAAGGAATCCGCGGCTTAAATATGCAAAATATGCTTATTACATAATCAAGGGGTCGGAAGCGTATAAGATTTCGCTGGTGGAGGAGCTATTAAGGTGTCAGGATGCCAGCGAATTGTATGACATTGAGGGTATATTAAAAGATGTTATAGAAAGCCATGGAATGAAGGATATCATAAGGGCCAAGCTAAAGACGTTGCTGCTTAACTATAACAAAAGTGACGTAAAGACGGCATTGACCAATACTCGTAAATACTGGAAGCAGATTGTTGACACCGGTATTCTGGACCTGCTATATGAAGGGATGGGTTATCCCGATAAGCCTATAGTCTTCGACAGGGAAGAACAGGAAATAGTGCTGAGTTTGACCAGGGAGGTTATAAACGAGCAGGGTAGAATTGCATGTAAATATCTTGAGTACGTCAAGGATAGGGCCGATTTTAGCACCAACATAAGGAATAAAGCTAACAAGATATTGCTCAATGACTTTGAGCCAACTGCTCCGGCTTGATAGAGTTTTTTCAAAAGGGTGATAGGATGATATGGATGTCAATGAAGAGTTAGATGTTTTTGCCGCACTTCGTGACAATGATATAGATATTCAAAAAAAGCTGTGCAGGGAGCTATTTAGAAGGGGAAATTATCTTGCTTGTTATCTTTTTGCTACAAAGCTCATTGAGATGAGCGAAAAATTTGAACTGATCTCGCAGCTTGCTTCGCTTGCTATGATGGGATATACCGATCTGGTATATGATTTCATCGATAAACGGAAACAACGGTTGGACACGTTTATGCACCTGTATGACGATGTTGAAATGGTAATGGCCTTGTTGTTTTTAGGAGAAGTGCCCGGCGAAATGAAGAATGACCTGTATGAAAAGCTAAGGCTTACCCGTAATGATATTCATTGTCAGGTATGGCTAGACATGGAAAGCATTAAAAATGAGAAGTTATCATCGCCACAGGAATATCGATATGTATTAAAGCGAATACTGGGAATGCATGAGCTCATAAAGAACCCTCTTATTAAATCGCGTGTAAGTTATTTTCTGTACTGCCTGGGATATACCGGGTATAAGAAATATATTGACCCCAAATATTTAAGGCAGGAAGAAAAGGCTAAAATGGGTTTTGCATTGAAAAACAATATATATTTTTATAAAGTGCCGGAAAGTATAAAGCAGAGAGTATGGTACTTCAACTATTCGGATGAGTTTATCCATTTTTTCACATTTCCCAGGCACAACATTCATTTTCTACGGTTTGAAGACGAAATACTGGTGTTGGATTGTGGCATATCGCCCAACATTTTCGAATTTGAAGGTCTTGATGGTAAGGATATTGAGAGATTTTTGGCTGAAAAAGGCTATAGCATGGAAATGATAAAAGGCGTATTCATATCCCACGCACATTACGATCATTACAGCTGTTTGCATTGCTTTCCTGGGACCATACCCGTTTTTATGACACCGCAAACCTATGATCTAATCATGATAATGAATAGTGATTCCATTGTCGGCAGGGATATAGTTTTTATGGATCAAGGGAAAACGACCAGGCTTGGTAGATTTTCTATAACGCCTTTTAGCAGCGGCCATATCCTGGGCGGGGTGGGCTTTGACATTCGATTTGGAATAAAGAGGCTAGTTTTTACCGGCGACTTTTGCCTCCACGACCAGATGTTGCTTAAAGGGATGGATTTGGCGGGAATTGCTAAGGGAGGCGAAATAAGCTACCTGGTATCCGAACATACATATGGTTCGAAGGACTTTGCAATAAAGTACGAGGATGCAGCTAAATGTCTGGCCATAGCGGTTGATTTGCTGGTTAGCCTGGGAATCAAGGTCTTTATTCCTGCCTTTTCCATTGGCCGCTCACAGGAGGTCATCTGTATTATAAATGAATACTGTAAGACCAGGCCCAGGATAATCGTGGATGGAATGGCAAGGGAGATGACCTGGTATTATGCATCGCAGCTCGATGATACCTTAGCTTCGAACGTGGTGTTTGCAGGTTCCGGAGATTTTGAAAAGAACGTCCGGGATGCGGATATAGTCATAGCGAGTTCTGGCATGTTGCAGCCCTATACAACAGCCCTGAAGTATTATGATATATTCAAGAATATGCTGTTTGGATTTATAAAAACCGGATACATAGAGGAGCAGCAGTACGTTCATGAAATGATTAAGCTGTTTGTCAATACCAATGTCCATTACTTTGATATACCGTTGAGCGCTCATTCCAACTATTTTGAGCTTTTGCATACTTTTAAAGCCTTGAATCCTGAAAGGCTGATCCTCGTTCACGGTGAAGGCATGCTTTTTTCTTAACAGTGAATGGTGTGAGAAAGTTGAATGGTTTTGCAAGAAACGGGGTAGGGCCGGTAGGCTGAAGTTTTTATTTATTAATAGTTAGTTTAAAAGACAAATATTAACAAAATATAACATAATATGCTATAATAAGTACGAGATAGTGTCTTAAATTCATTTTAAGGAGAGATACCTCCCCCCATCGCCAGCATCCTGTAAAATTTGGCCTGATGAATGGTATAAAATTTAATACTTGTGGATTCCACCTGTAATGAATTATTTGGGCTTCTATTATTTTCTGGATTTCAGCGACTGTACAGGAGGGCGTGCATGGATTACAAAGAGAGGTTGAGATTGCTCAATTTAGGGTTGGGGCCTTCAGGCAAGAAGCGAAAGGCGACTACTTTTGAAGAGGTATTGGCCTATACGGACTCCGCTTTGTCGACATCCGGTCTAAACCTGGCCAGATGGATGGCAGAAAACTTCAATAAGAATTTTGATGCATATGACAGGGCAATTGACAGCGTATACAATGCAACCCGCATAGGAGGATCAATGTATCATCATCTTTTAGACGGGCAGCATACCATACTGGGAGCTTTCAGGGCGGTGAGGGATGTAAGCCAGGATGATACCTTTGTGAGGGAGCTTGCCGAGGCGCTTGAGCATTTGTTGAGGGAAGTTTCCTCCGTTTCGGGTATTAATCCCCTTTTTTCTTTGACCCCCGGGCAATTTGAGCGGCTTGCTGAATTTGCTCCAAAATAGGGATTTCCAAACCGTATCTAGCAGATATTTTGACCGTAAACGGGCCTGAACTGATAGGCGGAGCATTAGGGTTGGTTGCTTCAGTGGTTTTGGCCAAGGATGAGGACCAGTCCAGGCTGTCATTTTTATCGGGTTCGTACATAGTATCTGCCCTTATCACTGCAAATCCCCTTTTAGCTGGGGTTGCGGCTGCCGGATTGATTCGCTCTATGAAGAACGCGGAAGACAAAAAGGAAGTCCTAATAAAAGCGGGTAAGGGATCCATCGTTTCGGGAGGTTCCATACTGTTGGCAGGTCTTATAGGCGGACCTTTGTGGCTTAATTGTATGGCTGCGGTATCGACCGCTGCAACCATAAAGTATATGATGGATAATCCTCGGAAAGCATTGGAAATGGCAAAATCAACAATTAAATCCGCCAGCAAGATTATAACCAGAGTATCCCAACAACCGGAAGTGAAGGGATGGAGCTATGAAGCAAATTATTGAGGACATAGTAAACCTTTCCTGTTTTAATGATGTATTCCCGAGACTCTTTTCCAAGGATGAGGAAGCTGCAAGGAGTATATATGATTCGTTGAAGGCAACGGTTGATAAGACGCATGCTGTCTTGAAAAAGAGATGGATTTCTGAAAAAAGCCTTGCAATGGCTATACTTGTGGAGATCATAAAGGTGCAAGAACATGCAAAACAATATTTAAGGCTTTTGAGCGATATGCGCAAAGCGCGAGAGGATATTGCGGCAAAGGCCAATCGCGTTTGTGAACAATTCTTTGAAGGTATTTACGATGAATTAGATGCGTATTTTGAAAATAAGAAAAAGGCCATGATGGAAGAGATAGTTAAGGATGTAAGTTGGCATACCAGCATGGCCGACACAGCCAGAAAAGCAGGCAGCGTTGTCAACAAAGCTATTAAAGAAATAAATCATATTTCTCAGAAGGTGTTCAAGAGAGAATTGGATTTGAGCGAGATAGACAGCAGAACATATATTGAAAAGCTTTTGGACAAGCACCTTAATAAGGAGTACGTAGTCAAAGACATATCTGAAATATTCGAGGACAATGCAAAAAGGTGTATAGAAAAATGGTCGCGGGAAATCAAAGGAATGTTCCCAAAAATTTCGGATTTTGACCCCGACTCACTTTTTAATAGCGTATATGATATAAAACCTTCATTTCAAGTTAACGATGTCCAGCAGGTAACTCTCATGGGAATGGGTTCTGCATTGGTGGGGACAATGTCTTTGGCGGCCGGATGGCATACCCTTGCTTATTCACTAATGAATGTTTTTCCGCCCATAGCCGCCTTTACCGCTGTCGCCGCGGTGGTAACGGGAATACTTACCAAGGACAAGTCTATAGAGAATTATAAGAAACTGGCTGTGGAATCGGTAAATCAGTTTTATCGACAGGTTATATTGCTTATCGAAGTGGTGAAAATAAACGAATTGGGCAATAGGACCTTTAGAAGCTATATTGAGGATTTGTTTGATGAAGCGATACATAAAGCTTTAGAGGGATATAGAAAAGGGATGTGTATTTCGTGCAATTTGGCAGAAGAAGATTATGAGGAGTTACTTCATGCATTTGACAGGCATCTTCAGCTTTTGTATGATGCGCTGCCGGAAGAAGTGGCTGAGATGTTGTCAGTTGATTAGGTGATACGGTGTTAATAGCTTTTAAATAAGGAAAAATAAGTCACAATGCTATTGTAAATTGATGTAGGGAGAGGGGTTTTATGAGCTTAAAGCTTTATATCGTAAGGAACAGAATTAAGTATGCTTGCGGACATGAGAAATATAACTTTAAAATTTTAACCTGCCAACCTAACGAATCAAATGGATGCCCATTTTGCAAAAGATGTCCAAACAAATGGGAACTATGTAAATTATGTAAATTTTATAGTTATATTGATAATCCGAAATGTAAATATAGTTTTCGTGAAGCGGGTGCGGATAAAATTTTAATATACGATTATAAGGATTTAGAAAATTTTAAAGTCAGGAATTATAGTGATTATTTAACAGTTTTTACTTTTACGGGAAATAACAATAATAAAAGCTATAATAAGTATAATTACGATATTTATTATTACGATGATTATGATGACTATGATGATTATGGTGATTATGATTATGATTATGATGATTTCGATGATTTAAATGATTATAAAAATTTTGTAATACATGCAGAAAAGGTCATAAAATTCCAATCTGAGTTGTTAAAAAAGTATGGCGAAAAAAGTGAATTTTTTTATGGTGTGATTTGTCAAAGTGACTATATAAAATGGGAAAATGTTAGAGAAGGAGATATAGTAACTGTTAATTTTATATTTTGTGATAGTTTAATAGAATATGAAAAAATAGAGTGTCAATCTTGTGAGGAGAAAAGGGAACAGGAGCTTGAAGATCGTTATGAACAGAGACTCTATCTAGAAAGCTTTTATCGGGATAGCAACGATCCTGTATTATTTGATGAAGAGTTAGCTTTATATGAATATTTGGTATCTCATGATGATGGAAGCTACTATAATAAATCGTATTATAAAATACAAGGTGAAACTGAATATGAGATAGGAAGAGATTATTATTTGAAAGGAGATTATAATAAAGCATACGAATATTTTAAAAAAGCGGCAGATCTAGGTTTAAGTCAAGCAATGATTACAATGGGCGAGCTATATATGAATGGAGAGGGGGTAAAACAGGATTTTAAAAAAGCATACGAATGGTTTAGGAGAGCAGCGGATTTAGGGGAAGAATTTGCTATGTATGCGCTAGGATATTTATATCTAGAAGGGAAAGGAACAAGACAGGATTATGGTAAAGCATATGAATGGTTTAAAAAGGTGGCTGATTTAGAAAATAAGGATGCGATGAATGCTATAGGGTGGTTATATCAAAGTGGATATGGAGTTGAACAAGATTATGAGAAGGCATATGAGTGGTATAGAAAAGCAATAGAATATAAAGAAAAATTGGAAGATTCTTTTTGGAATAAATTTGTATTTAAGTTAAAGTGACTTGTTATAAGTCATAAATTTGTTGTATTTATATTTGGAAGTAATGTAAAACAGCAGAGATAATTTTTATTAACTAAGAGCAGGCAAAAGTGTTAAAATTATTCTACAAAAGGATGAATGAGTATGGCGAACACTTATCAAGCAATAATGGAAATCGTTGAAAATTTTATTTTACCAGGCCGCAGATACATATATTCGTCATTTATGGATCTGAGTGTACAAGATTTATTGATTAATACATACGGTGAAGACTGGCGTTTCAGAAAACATATCTTCAATGAAGCTTATATCAGCTTGAAAGAAGGAAAGAGTACCTTTAATGAAAATATTCCATACTTTTGCATGATGTATTATTTGCCTGAAGGCGTAGCTAAAATTCAAATTGTGCTATTAGAATTATTAAGGAAAAAGAAATTAGCTGAAGAAGTAAAAATTCTTGATGTCGGTGGCATGTTTGGTAGCACTTTATTTGCAATGATGGATACAGTCGCATTAATGGATAATCTATGCACTCTAACTGGCCAAAATTCCTTTTTCAATAATGTAGTTTATGACTGGATAGGAGATTTAAAACATAGTTATATGGAGGTATATAACGATTTATTTAGCTATTATAAATCTAAAATAGAAAAGTTTTTGGATTTGTCTAAATTCCGCGTTAGCGAACCAAAATGCTGTGATTTCCATAATTTGGATATTGATATGATTGAGGATGAATATGATATCATTGTCTTTGCCGATTTGTTAAATGGTTTCACGTATAATGAGAGGATAAATATAATTGAGTTTTTCGATATATGTTTAAAGGATAATGGCCATATGATAATAATTGAATCAGCAGAAAGAAGAAATGTGGCCGATTTAAATAGATTAAAGCATTATATTGTTAATGAATTAGGTTACACTTGTATAGGTCCTTGTGGCGCAGGGGGAAATTGCGTAAATTGCTGGAATTATAGAACGGAATCTCTTGTTAAATCAGGTACTTATAAGTATATAGTGGAAGAAGTCTTAAATGCTGATAAAAAGGATAATAAGGATAATAAGCTGGAATGGAGTTATTACATTTTATGTAAAGATAAAGGTAGTAAAAGTATTTTGGCAGGTTCTGATATTTATTTTGTTATATCCGAAGAAAAGGATAACATGTACTATATATGTAATTCTTTTGAGAATAAAATAAACAAGCTTGTTCTTGGCAATTATGATATAAAAAGGATGAGATATGGGGATATAATATGTATTAAGGATGCAACACAAAATAATGATAATACGGAATTGTATCTAACGGAAAACACACAAATTTCAGTTGTTAATTATGAAGATGATGAGCCAGCGATAAGTTTACGATATAAAAATATAGAAGAAAATGCTGTTTTATATATTGTCAGTAGGATATGGGGCTTTAGCAAATTTAGAGAAGGACAGTTTGAAATAATCAAGAATGCTTTATTGAATGTAAACGTGTTAGGTATATTACCTACCGGAGCGGGGAAATCCCTATGTTTCCAGCTTCCTGCAATGATGAATCTAGGTGTATCCATCGTTATCTCACCGCTTAAATCCTTGATGAAGGATCAGATTCAAAATTTAAGGAGATACGGTTTCGAATTTGTGGATTATATTGACAGTTCAAGGACTTCTGAAGAGAAGAATAAGATACTATTGAGATTTAAGCGAGGGTATATAAAATCATTATATGTAACGCCTGAACGAATCCAAATAACAGGATTTCAGGAAGAGCTATTTGAAACTTTATCGAGATTTAGTATTGATTATTTTATAATTGATGAAGCTCATTGTGCATCGGAATGGGGACATGATTTTAGGCCGTCTTATCTTAAACTAATTGGCGTGGTTAAAAAGCTAAATAATCCAACTATTATAGCGGTTACCGCAACGGCTTCAAAAAGGGTTAAAGAAGATATTTTGGAAATATTTGAGCTAAAAAATAATTCCGCTATAATAACAGCCAAGTCTTTAGATAGGCCTGAAATCAGTTTATCAGTCATAAAAGTAGGTAATGATGAAGGAAAAAATTCCTATTTAAAAACGGTATTATTGCAACATATTCCCCAAATATTGGGGGAAAATTGCATTGAAGATGTACATAAGAGAGGTACGGGTATAATATTTACAATATATGCACAGGCTCATGGACGTAATACGCGGAAGTATGGAACAGAATATATAAATGAACTTGTAAAACAGACGGGTATCAACTCGCGAATTTATCATTCTAAACTTGATGATGATATAAGGATGCAAATTCAGGAAGAGTACTGTAATAATAAGTTTCCGTTACTTGTATCAACAAAAGGATTTGGTATGGGAATCGATAAACCGGATATAGATTATATTATACATATGTGCTATTCCAATTCCCTAGAGGCATATTATCAAGAAGCGGGAAGGGCTGGACGGGATGGCGAGCATGCTCATTCGGTAATTATTGCGAAGGATAGGCATCCACAATGTATAAGGGAAAGCAAAAGATTGGGGAATTATGCTCCGCGTTGTGCCGATGGATGGACTTGTTTTTATACCCTAAATTCTAAATGCGATTATGGCATGCAGGCACATTTTATTGAAAGCGAATACCCCAATGAAACTAAAATGAAGGATGATCTTGAAAAGTTTATAGATGATATCAGGGCGCAATCTGAGGGCAGGCAAAATTTTGTCTATTTTGTAACAGAAAAGGATAGCAAGAAAGCTCAAAGGTATTTGTTTTATTTACAAAAAGAAGGTTTTATATTGGATTATTCTATAGAAGAGTATACGGATAATGGGCTTATCATGAGAGTATCACTCGCTCCTTGGTATTATACTATAAATGAACCGACAATAGTGAGAAATATCGTAAGAAAACTACAGGCTTTCAAAAACCAAAAATACGCTATGCTTGCAAACGTTTGGGAATATGTCGATAATGAATCAATTTGCAGAAGGCAGTTCATAATGGATTATTTTGGTGAATCAGTAGATTATCATAAAGGTTGTGGTTTTTGTGACATAGAAGGTATTAGTCAGGAAAGAGCTATACAATTTACGCCTTCAAAGAGAGTGCAACTATTGTATGATGAATTGCATCAATTACTGGATTCAAGACAATTTGTATATGATAACGTTTTAGAATTGCAGAAAAAAGCATATGAAGAAAATGTTCACGAAAATATTAAAATAAGGGCTATGCGATATCTCGAGGACTATCCTGACAATATCGTTGCTTTATATTTGAGCGGTATAATTACTATAAAAAGGGATAGTGGAGAGGTATATGGGAAGAACCAGCTGTTTAACTGTGTAAGACTTTTATTTGAAAACAATTATTCCAATGACGCCATCAAGGTATTATACGAGGTGGCGGAAGTGTCTCCAGAAATTGTATTCGAGATATTAGTAACATTGAATCTAGCCACCTTTAATGTTGACCTGTTGCAATATCTAATAGAAAAGCTAAATAACCACGATTATAAGAAGTATCTCTTCTATTCATATTTGCATAAAAAGCTAAGTTTGATAAATAAAACGCTGATGAGGAGGTAGTATAAATGGATATTAATATCCAAAGTTTGGAATCCAGAATTAATGATGATTTGGCGCAATTGGAAGAAAATATTATTGGGTTAAATGAGCTTAGAAAAGAAGCCAATGCTGTAAGGGATATATACAAAAAAGCTTTAACCAATTATATGCAAGTTAGCGAAGAGATTAGCAAGCTAATTATGCAAATTAAACAATTCCATATAGAATATAAATCCAAGCTAGAAAGTGAGTTACTAGAAATCAACAGGTTAAAAACTGAGCTTTCATCGTTGGAAGCTAAAGTTATGCAATCGCTAGATATAAAATTTTCTGCTTTTAGCGAAGGTATAAGTAAGGATATCTATAAACTTAAAAATGATTGTTCTATGTTATCAAATAGTATTCCTATGGTAGTTAATAGGTTAAATACTGAAATAAATAATATAAATTCAACTATAGATAATATTTGTAATCGATATAACAGTAACTTAAAAAGACTAGAAGATAAAATTGAAAAGAAGATAGGTGATTTGGAACAAGAGATTCAGATAATGAAGAATACAACTTTTTTGGCAAAGGTTAAACGATTCTTAACGGGTAGTTTTAGCTAGTAGTTAGAAATGCATTTAGTTGCGAGATCTTGCTATATATTTTATATTTCGCCTTCCTACTTTTACTCGGGATTTTTTATGATAGTCAAGAATGCATAAATATTATGAGGATAGAGTTGTAGATATATTTGGAGAATAATACATAATGGATAGGTGCACAGAAAAAATAGTATAGCGCTGGTAATAATTTTCATTGTTAAGAGTTAACCTGAATTATAGTATAAACAATCATTTGTAAATTACAAAGAAAAAAGGATACACAGGAGTATTATACTGAGATAATTGCGAGGAAACTGATAATTAATGATTTTGTTGGCCCATTGAGGAAGATTGCCTTAAAGGAATATGACGGAATGATGTAAATTATCTGTAGAGATAGTTGAGTAAAAAATTGAAAAATGAGGTATAGGGAGCGCTCAGTATAAGGGGGCGAGGGGTTTGACTTTTCTGGATTGCGGCAATTTGAAAGCTTGCGATGAATATTTTGAAATATATTTGCAGGTTCAAAAAAACCCTAAAATTATAGGTTACATAGAACTGAGCAAAAGCGAACTGGAGCATCTAACAAAAGTTATATCTTACGGAAGAGATAACCATGCTATTACCTCTCTCGGAAAAGAGGAGAATTGGTATGTTATATGCGATAATTGCCCTTGTGGTACTCACCTTTATAGTACAGATACCTCCTGTGAAAGGGTATTTTGGTGAGATTGTTATAATGAAAAGCATATTGAGCTAAATGACCTTGAAAGCATATGCAAAATTATATTGATGTCTAACAACACCGATAGAATTGCGCGTAAGGAGCATGTAGCCCGAGTTAAGGTACTGAAGACCGAAACAAGAATAAGGAATAAATGAAACGTGCACTGAAAAACGCATAATACTGGCACTGCATTTTAATTTGTGATAAAATGTCCTCAAAAGCTGTCGAATAAAGGTGTAAGAATGTTTGGGTATGTACAGCCTTTAAAGCCTGAGTTGAAGGTTAAAGAATTTTCCCTGTACAGGGGCTATTATTGCGGCGTATGCAAAGCATTGGGTAGGTTATACGGCCAGCCAAGCCGCTTTACCGTTACCTATGATGCGGCTTTTTTGGCGTTTATCAACTCCGCCCTGACTGAAGATGAAGAAAATATATCCCTGGAGAGATGCGCGGTAAACCCATTAAGGCCAAAGCCCATTGTGAGCTTTGATCCGGCTGTTAACTATGCTGCTGCGGTAAATCTCATCATGGCGTATTACAAGCTAAAAGATAGCTGGCATGATGAGAAGAACTCTTTTTCGCTTCTGGCATCATGGGTTTTAAGGCCTTCTGCTATGAGAATGAAGAAGGCATATCCAGAGATAGGCGATGCTGTGGCTAAGCAGCTTGGCAGGCTGGCTATTTTAGAGGCAGAGAAGGCTACATCAATTGATGAGGTATCTCATCCCTTTGCAAAGCTTATTTCTGCAGTGCTTCCCGCTCCGCATGTCAAGGGTAGGCAGAGAAGGGTTATGGAATGGCTGGGCTATAACCTGGGCAAATGGGTTTATATAGTGGATGCCTATTCTGACATAGAAAGCGATATCGCGTCGGGCAGCTATAACGTACTGATCGCAAAATATGAAAAAGATGCCTCTCCTTTGTTTCCTAGTAGCATCACCGCTGTCCATGTCAATAGGCAACAACGAGAGAAAGTGGATACCTCTATTTCATCTATCAGGGAGAAGAGCAAGGCCGAGGTTGAGTTTATATTAAATGCCTGTCTTGCTGAAATAGGCAAGGCATTTGAACTCCTCGATATAAAAAAGAACGGAGCCTTGCTGGAAAATATAATATATTTGGGTTTGCCATACAAGACGCAGATGATGCTAAATGGAAGGGGAGAAAGCGATGGATCCATACAAGGTTTTGGGCGTAAGGCCCGGTGCAACGCAGGAGGAGATAAAGGAGGCTTATAGAAAGCTGGTTAAAAAATATCATCCTGACAGATTTGCCGGCACCGACCTTGAGGAAGTAGCTAAAGAAAAGATGCAAGAAGTGAATGAAGCATATGAGATCTTGATGGGACATAGATCCAATAACGGATCATATTCGGACAGCAGCAGCTCATATGGATATAGTGGCGGAAGCGTAAATATTTTTCAGCGGGTACGCGAGAGGATGAGAGTAGGGGACTTTGCTCAGGCAGAAGTCCTGCTGGATAATATACGGGATAGAAGCGCTGAATGGTATTATTTAAAAGGCATAATATTATGGAGAAAAGGCTGGTATTCGGAAGCATCATCGTATTTGCAAACGGCTGTTAATATGGACCCATCAAATTTCGAATACAGGGATGCCCTGGATAGGTTTAACGATTCGGTAAATAGGTACAGGCAGCAACAACAGTATTATCATAGGACATCTAGGGATGACTCGGATTGTTGCAGATTATGTGCAATGCTATATTGTGCCGACTGCCTGTGCGAGTGCATGGGTGGCGATTTGCTTACCTGTTGCTGAAAGCAGGTGGTGATGGAACATGATCTGGCTAAATCGTTCTGTGCCTGTTCAAAAGAAGATAGCTTTGGGGGGTATGCTGGCTGCCTTTATCGTTATATCATTAGCAGCAGCCTACGTCATTCCTGTTAACCGATTGTTTTTTCTTGCTTCAAGTTCGCTTTTTGTATCCATCATGATCGTGAAAGTCGATTTGGCATATGCGGTTTTGTTGTATGCAACGACAAGCCTATTGTCGTTTTTCTTGATTCCGGTAAGGAATATTGCTCTGGCCTATATTGTATTTTTCGGGCTGTATGGCATAATAAAGTTTCTGTGCGAGCAGATAAGCAATCCCGTTGCGTGTTGGGCTTTCAAATTTACTTCATTTAATGTAAGCCTGTTGATTTTGTATTTGCTGGTTACTCTGGTATTGGGAGAGACTATACCATCTAAGCTTCCTTTGCCTTTTTTGTGGTTAGGTGCTCAACCCGTCTTTTTGATATATGACATCGCATACAGCATGTTCATAAACTTTTATCACAGGAGATTGGAGAAAATTTTAAGGTGATGCTTCATATTTCGTAATATGGTTTTGCTACTAGCAATAAAATTGAACGCTATTTTTGCTTTCGATAAATGCTTTTATTAATACTGAACACTTATTCTTACCTTTATTACGGGGGGCATTAGTGTTCATGGTTAAGAGGTTACTTATAAGGGATTGTATCGTATTAATTGTAATACTTATAGCTAGCTGGATACCTCTTATGGTAATTCTGAGTTTATTAGGAATAGAACCTTTCTTTCGGGGGAGTACTGCAAGATTTACATTTGTAATGTTGGGTGCTTATTGCATTGGTATATATTTATTAGTGGTTCCCCTGTATAAAGTACTTAAGGAAATTATAGATGTAATTTCTTATTGCAACAACTCGGAAGAAGGAATATCTTTTGACGAGATATCACAGCGAATGGAACAAACGAATATTCTAAACACTATTTTTAGAGAGTATAAAAAGACATTGAGATTGATAGAGAGTCCTTGGACATCGCGGGAAAATCCTGGGCAAGCATTAAAAGACTATTATGCTACGGTTGAAGCAGAATATTTTTTTAATGAAGATACGCTTGTAACCAGCAAAATAAATCATAAAGTTCTCAATTTTTTGCCCCAACTGTTGATTGCGCTGGGGTTATTAGGGACGTTTTTGGGCATAGTGCAGGGAGTAGGTCAACTTAATGCAGAAATACATAGTAGTGAAGAAATAAATGTTCCTCATGAATTTTATAATGGTGTAAGACAGAGTAATGAAGTACAATTGTATAGCAATATTGAATTGAATGAGAACACATCCTATTCTATACGTCAAGGCATCCCATACCTTCTTGAAGGAGCAGAAGTTTCTTTTGTAACCAGCCTTGCTGGGGTATCACTTTCTCTTTCACTAACGATGATGATGCGCACTTTTACCGACCTTATTAATAAACGGGCTGCTAAACTAACCGAAATGATAAATGGAAGTTTGAATAGGGCTGAAGGAAAGGAAGGCTTGAAAGAACTCGAAAGACAATTAGAGATCCAAACTGCTTCAATCCAAAAGTTAGCAACTGATTTGAGCGAAGAGGTTGGGCGAAGGTTTGATGTTTCTTTACAGCAAAATCTTACGGTAGTTAGTGAAAAACTTAATGAGCTTATAATAGAAATACAGAGAAGTTTTGAAAGCTCGTTGATTGAAAAGATATCCCCGGCGCTGGAACGCATGAGCTTAGTTTCTGAACGATTGGGGAATATGCAGCAAGCAGCAACCAATCAGTTTATAAACGATACGATTTCTAAAATGGAAGAGATTATAAGCTTAGGTACACAGAAAGAACTACAGAGATTGCAGGAAAGCCTCGAGATTATGCTCAGCAAAAATCAAGAGTTTATGAACCAATTTACAACAGGAATGGAGAAAATGGAAAGTATAATAGCTTCTCAAGAGACCTTGCTTCAACGTACTGATGATTCAGCGAATACAGTTTTCCTAACAGCCGAGAACCTTAAAGACTTACAAAAAGCGATAGACAAATTGCTGTCAGATGTATATTTTATAAATTCCAATCACGATGTTTCCATTGAAAAATTGCAAGCCACAATTCAAAAGCTAGATGGTTTTCTTTTGGCTCAAGGCTCTATTACTGAAAAATTGGCTGACATGGTGCAAAAAACTCATGAGCTAGGATTGGTGCAGCAAAATTATGCTGAAAAATTCAACAGCTTTTCAGAGAAAGTATATAATGGGATAACAGCTGTTGGCAGCTATATCAAATCCATAACCGAAAGCATGGGTAAGTATAAAGAAGATTTTGAGAAGATACGGTCTCTTTCTTTGGAGATATCGAATGGGTTCAGCGCTAAGTTTGAGGCTTTAGTACAAGGGTTTGACCATACAACTCAGCAATTGAATCGTTCTTTGCAGGAAATTGAAAGCAAAATAGTAGCCAGGATAGATGTGACCAGCCAGAAGATTGCCAATACTGTTGGGGCAATGGAAAGGCTTTATTCTAGAATAGAGGAACTTACGCAGCATTTGGCGGCTTTTGCGGAAACGGAGCGATCTACCCAGGAACTTTGGATGCAATATAGAAAATCCTTTGAGGATTTACATGATAAAATAACTGCTGGAGTTGCAGCTTATACCGAAAAGGTTAATACTGCTACCAAAGAGTTATTAAATCAATATGATATGAGTATAGCGGAGGCTGTTAATTATTTAAGGGAAATGGTAGACCTATTAGCTTCACAGACAGAAGATTTAAGTGAGACCTTTCAGAAGTGTTTACAGGAATTATCCTCTAGTCAAGCAAAAAGGGTGAGAAGATATGATTAGTAGAATTATAAAGAGGTTTACTAATAAAGAGGAGGAAGTGAATTACTGGCCTTCATATAGCGATTTGATGGCAGGTACCCTTATAGTATTCATGTTGCTTTTTATATACCAAATAGCCGATTATCAGGAAGCTAATTATAACTACAATCAAATTTTGATACAAAAAAATCTAGAAATTGCAAGTAAAGAAAGGGAATTAAACGAAGCTAAGCAAGAGGCAATCGAATTAAGCAGCACTAAGCGAAGAATTATCGAGCTTCTTCGGGAAGAATTTGAAAAAGAAAAACTTGAGGTTAAGATTGATGAGGATACCGGTGTGGTCAAGTTAAAAGAAAGCATACTGTTTGATACGGGGAAAAGCGTCATCAAAGAAGAAGGCAAAGAATTTCTTCAGAAGTTTATACCGGTCTATTTAAGAATATTGTTGGGAAATCCGGAGGTTAAGGAACAGCTGGCTGAAATAATAGTGGAAGGCCATACTGATGATGTGGGGTCATATTTATATAATTTGGATTTAAGCCAGGAGAGAGCTTTTAGCGTGGTAAAGTATTTGCTTGGGGATGAATTCGATTATGAATACAAAGAAGAGTTAAAGAAATACATTACCGCCAATGGCAGAAGTTTCTCAAAGCTGATTTATGATGAAGCCCACAATGTGGACAGGGATAGCAGCCGCAGGGTAGAGTTTAAATTTCGACTGAAAGAGGATGAAATTTTGACGGAGATCTTAAAATTGCTGGAAGAGGTTGACCAATGAGCAAAGATTTTATATTACCAAGCTTTGAACATCTAAAACCGGTTTATATAGAACAATGTGTTAGAGACCTAAAAATCTTTTCACGCCGTTTTGAAGGAAATATTGAGAATAAGTCTAAAGAGCGTTATGAAATAAGCATAGAGAAAATAAAAAACGGAGAGCCTCTACTAAAAAAGGACTTTGTGGTATTAGCTTTTTGCTTGAGCAGGCTTGAAAATGAAGGGTATCTGAATATTTTTTATAGATTATTTAGAAAAAACTTAAATTCATTTGCTGGAGTGTCCTCTTTTGTAAGGCCGTTTACGTCATATATATACAACAATGAATTAAATGAAAATACTCGTAGAATATATAAACTTTTCAGGAAAATAAGGCCTAAACTACCTAACAAGCCAAGGTATAGCATTATAGACGAGTTGCTGAGAAAAAATCCGGATTTAGTCAATTTCTTAATGGAGATAAAGGATAATATACAGAGTAAAGAGAGTATAGTTGATATAGAGAAATACTGCAAAAATATATTTATGAAAGATAACGATAAAGCTTATTTTAAATATATTAAAGACTTTATTATCCCAAACCACACAAAACAGGATTTATGGCTTGATTTTAGAAGGTTAATAGAAATAATGAATATTGAGGATAAAAAGGATGTGTTTGCAGGTGTTTTGAGGTGTTACAAATATAACCCAGACGTTAAAAGCTATCCCCGCAACTGGTTTGAGTTTATATGGCAGGAATTAAAGGACCCATATGACCCGTATAACAGCCAGTGGGATGGAATGGATGATGTAAAGGATGTTTTTAGAATGTGGCTGGCTTATACCAAAGTATTGGATTTCTTTATCAATAGTATAGAAGGTGGAGATCGTAGGCGCTGTAATTTTTGGACTCAATATATAAACTGCATGTATCGTGTCAGACATTACCCGGAGGCTAATATGGCGCTGGTAATGGAATTTAGAGAACACATAATTGTAGAGTTTGCACAGCCAAACAATGCATGTTATATATATTCTAAGAAGTTTTTGAATTTGGAGGAGATTGAAAAAAGTCTAGCTTCCAGCAGCCTCTCCCCTAAAGAAAAAGTTGATCTCTTAAAAAACCGAAGTCTTTGCGAGTATAGGTTATCTCATCGCGAGAAATGGGAATATGAATTTGCTGCCCGTTTGTTACATCTAGGCTATAATAAAGGTAGGTGGTCACATTGGGATTCTTTCAGAAGATAATCAGGATTTTTGATAGAAAAGCTAATTCGGTTAATTGGAACGTAAAATATACTGATGATCATATACTTTTGATGACTGATGTGGACATTTCTGATTATCCCGATATTCTTGATATCATAAATATGTACAACATAGAAAGGCAGGGTAATACCCTATTTATACCTTATGATATGGTATATGACCTATATTATGATGAAAATGGGGTTGAAACAGATTTATATAAAAGGTTTGGATTGCCTCCTATATTCAGAGGTTTTGTAAAAGTGATGAACAGAAATAACTTTGTCCAGGATAAAGAGGTGTTCTACCAGTATGAAATTGAAGGGCCTGATACATATGATCAAAGAGGGGCTCCTCAAGGAAGGTATGTTATTGAAAAGGGCAATGTAGTCAAATCGTTTATCGGCGGTAAATATCGTATTTTGCCCAAAAAGATCTACCACTTGGTAAAAGAAATAGATGATTATGATGATAACCCGGAACGAAGGAGCAGTGTGGCTGGACAATTCGAAATGTTGTGGAATATAAAGCAATATGCTGAGGAGGCGGATGTTGTCCTAAATAAGCGGTTAGCAGAGGAGAACATGCCGGTTATAGTAGATAAAATAAAGATTGATTTTCACGATGATGGAGAGGTATTAGAAATTTTCCCTCGTTTGTCCGATGATGAGAGTACAAATACACAATTATTAGCTAAAATTTACGATTATGATGATGTCAAAGATTTTTATAGTGCTGATGTAAATGGCAAACGAATTAAATTTGTTATAAAGAACAAGGATTCTTTAAAGAAGGTTATAGATAATAGATATAACAGAGGAGAAAGGCGCTTAGATTTTTTTACTGGTACTCACCCTATCATGGAGGACGAGAATATTGACTTATCAGAATATGGTCCTAGAGTAATTGGGATTGGTTATCTAAAATACCGCAGTTACTCCATGCCTACGACAGTACATGATATTGACTGGTTTGAAAAGGATAATGATCTGCCATATTTTTATGCCGGTGAAGAAAAGGTAATATTAACGCCCAAGGATGAACTAAAGCTACGGGAAAAGCTCATCGAGATGAAAAAACATGGAGAGCATAAGGCTGAAATTAGCTTTGTATCGGAGTCGGGGAAAGAAATCAAGACTATCATGACCGACAAACAAATTGAAAATGAACTTGATAAGCTTAATGGAGCCATAATAAAGCCATGGAATATTGAGAGCGAATCGGCTTTGCATGATATTATAAACTTAATTGAGAAGAACCCACACGCTCTATACGTTACATACAAAGGTAAATATGTTGATACCTCTTATGGTAAAAAAGCCTTTGAAGAGCAATTGAGGGCTATAAAGAGAAAAAGGAGAGAGAGAGAAAAAGGTAAGAAAAGTCTGATAATAGTAGACAATATAGACCGTAAAGAATATGTTGAAGATGCCAAAGCATCAGTAAAAGTAAGAGAAGCAGAGATCCCATCGGGTTTGAAGGAAGGGATAAAGCTTTTCCATTATCAAAAAGAGGCTTTGGCGTGGCTTCAAAATCTCTATCTCGCAAACTCGATAAACGGTTTCTTATTATGCGATGATATGGGGTTAGGAAAAACATTACAGCTTTTGGCATTCTTGGGATGGCTAAAAGATAGAGGGGAACTTATGCCTTCTCTTGTTGTTGCACCTTCTACACTACTTAATAATTGGGACAATAAGGATGGGACGGGTGAAATCCAAAAATTTTTTAAAAAAGGTTTTTTCGATACATATAAGTTCCGGGGCAGACTATCCGACGAAGAGATAGAAATGTTGAAAAAGAAGGATATTGTTTTTACCAATTACGATTCACTGCGTATTAATAGTATAGCTTTGGGGAAAATCCACTGGCGATGTATGATCTGTGACGAGGCTCAGAAAATAAAAAGCCCACAGACGTTGGTTACGGTAGCCGCTAAGGGGCAAAACGCAGATTTTAAAATAGTATGCAGTGCTACGCCTATAGAGAATACCCTGGTAGACCTCTGGAATCTGGTGGACTACAGTAAACCGGGATTATTAGGATCACTTACCGAATTCCAAAAAAATTATGTAAAGCGTACTGGCGGGAAAGTCTCCCCAGCAGAGCTTAAAAAGATTAATGACGAACTGTATGACAGGATAAAGGGTCATTACATCCGACGAGATAAGGATATTCTTCCACAGGTGTTACCGAAGAAAAAAATAAGGATATACAAAAGACGTGCCAACAAAGTGGAACTAGATGTCATTAACGGGTTGAGAAAGCTGGAGGGCAATAAGCTCGTATTGATACAGAAAATGCTTACTGCATCAAGCCATGTGGATTTAGTTACCGAAAACAATATCTTTGAGATGCATCCCGAAACTCTTATTCAGCGTTCTTCTAAATTACAACTTCTTAAGGTTATTTTGGACGAGATCCGCAGTAAAGAAGAAAAAGCTCTTATATTTACCCGTTCCATAAAGATGCAACAGATACTATATAAGGTTATACGTCATTGGTATGAAATAGAGGTTAAAATAATAAACGGGAACATTGAGGAAAGTAAAAGGACCGCTATTATTGACCAATTTAAGAGGAAGGAAGGATTCAATGTTATTATACTTTCCCCAGAAGTTGCCGGATTTGGGTTAACTATAACTGAAGCCAACCATGTTATTCACTATAGCCGCCTGTGGAATCCAGCCAAGGAAGACCAGGCAACTGACCGGGTTTATCGTATAGGGCAGGATAAGGAGGTTACGGTACATTACCCTATACTTTCTTTTTATGAAGATTCCATAGAAGAATATGATAATGTGCGAGATTATGTAGAACATTATTTAACTGTTGATCCTACTCATATGTCGCCTGAGGAGAAACTCAATATCCTTTTAGTGAGGAAGAAGAATATGCTCATGAAATTCTTTCTGGCAGTTGAATCCGCAGATATCACCAATGAGGAGTTCTTTGAGCTGGAAAATGACTGCGAGGACCCTGTAAGCATTACTTTGGAAGATATAGATAGAGGTATTATCGATACCCATGAATTTAAAGCCTTGGCTGCATTGCTTTTTGAAAAACAGGGGTATAAAACCATTCTGACCACTACTTCTAATGATAACGGCGTAGATGTAATTGGCTGGAAAGACAATGATATGGTATTCGTCAGATGTAAGAAGAATGATAAATTTAAATTGGAAGAGGATTGTGCAGTGCTTATAAGTACCGGCGGTATGTATAAAGCGCAGCTTGGGCTTAGAAATGTTAGGCTTATTATCGTCACTAATGCTGAATATGCCGATATGCAAGGAGGTAGATTTAATGGTTTAGAAGGCGTTGAAATATTATCAAGGGAACACCTGAAACAACTGTTGGATGAATACCCTATATATAAGGTGGAAATGGAAAAGAAGAACAAAGATAGGCACTCGATTGAAAAGATAAAAGCTGAGCTTGAGCTTAGGAAATTATAAAAGGTTTTGGTATAAAATTAGAAAAAAGGGCGTGTTTGGGGATGAGGAATAAGGTTAGCCTACGGGAGAAATTCTTTGGGTGCATTGCCGGGGCGCATATCGGATCGGCTATGGAATGCCCTATGCGGCCAGTTACGCAAATGAGGTGGTGACCAAAGCCGTATGTATATTCCATTACACCAACTCACAACGAACCCTGAGGGAAACCGCCGATGGACTGTACAACGCATGGCTAAACAGTAAGCGTCAAATAGAGCACACCTAAAAATTTGCAAGCAAATATGAGATAA
>ENA-UPSA01000665-UPSA01000665.1-bioreactor-metagenome-genome-assembly--contig:-NODE-665-length-45518-cov-57.277808_pt1 | contig 45518 bp, 49 predicted proteins | sample MGYA00238183_ERZ773288 | MGnify/ENA primary metagenome ERZ773288 (study PRJEB29028, sample SAMN07631243) | bioreactor metagenome | isolation source: Switchgrass digestor | place: USA: Dartmouth... | reverse complement strand
TAGACTAAACCCCCCTAAAGCGTCTGAAAAAATAGGGGGGTTTGTATACAGTCTGCAGGGAGTTTTTACTCCCTGTTTTTTTTGCATACATAAAAATACCTAATACTTTAGAAAGTAAGTATTAGGTATTTTTATTGAAAAGTATTCATCTATTTTCTAATCACTCTTATATCTTCAATAACATAGTTTAATTGCGTGTTTAGCGGTAATCCTTTAGGCTGGTGCTGTATTACTGAGGGACTGTACTTCATGACAAAGCGAGCATTATAAACACTATTAAAATTGATGTAATCTTCATGTCTTCCTGTTCGATAAAACTTGAATGGTTCATAATCAGGGTCAGTTGGTGCTAATTCTCCTGGTTCTACTACACCACGAATACTATTGATTAATAAGCCAATAGAATTCGTATTGTTATATTCATCTTCTGTTTCATCTTCACCGATGATTCGGATATATTCATTTTCAACAACGCGACCATCGACTAAGTTCTTGCTATCCTGACTAAAGATACCACCCTCAATAACAAGATATGAAGATACTGTATATACTTGAACATTACTATTAGAAAAGAAGAAACCTCTAATACTGGGGGATAACTGCAAATTACCGAGATTATCATTCTTAAACTCATTGATTCGGGAAAATTGAATACTACCATTAACTGATAAAACAAGATTATTAGGTACTATCTCTATATCATTGCCATCATTATCATATGATGGAAAAGTTAATGTGGGGACTAAATTTATATTGGCATCATGGATTACTGCTTCCCCTAAAACATAAGTAGAACTATTAAATAAAACATTACCATTGATGATAATATCACCTAAGACTAGGAAGTTCGCATCTATAAGAATGGGATTAATATTCGGGTCTAGATTTTTAATAGTAAGATTTCCATTTACGATAATCCATTCATTATTGTTATATTTGAATGTATAATATTCTTCATTTGAATTAAGGTCAGTACGCAATTCAAAGACACTTTCATCAGAATCTAAGTTTTTCGCTTCTAGAACTAAATCACCATTAAAATAAATAGAACGATTAAAAGTACTATTTAAGGTAATTTCTTTGGGATTATCTTCTTCAATTAAATACCCTCCCACATAACCTTGTAGTTCATCAACGAGAAAGTTTCTTGTTAACTCATTATCTCCTAATACTAGCCATTCATGCTTATTCGTTTCGTTCAGTTCTTCGAAGATTGCATCATTTATATAATGAACAAATGATTCTTCAAAATTAACATCTAAGAAGCGATATTCGTAGGAAGTTAATCTTGGTGGACTAGTAGCAATGTCTTCAGCTAAGTCAAATGTGCTATTTATTACTTGAAATAATGTGTCATTACCAAGTTCATCGGTGGGACGATAAAAATGACCTGATTCAAGACCAGTAAAGCATAAACTTGAGAGACGACAATAACGAATATCAAAATCTCCGGTACTAAAAATTATTTTTGAATTAGAATTAATAGATGGAAAGGTACTAATGATATTATAAGGTTTATCATCAACTAAGTAATTGGCAGAATTTGCATAATATAAACGTCTGTTAATAAAGATATCACCTATAATATAAGCTCCTCCATGAAGGTTTACATCTGTTTTTGAACCTAGAGCGAAATAGAGGAAAGAAGGAATAATTGAGATAAAGAAGCGTTTTTGGGCAATAACACGTTTACCATTATAAACAATATCGTAGGGTCTTGTATAAGGTGAGGGTTTATAATCATCATTTTTACCATTGAAACATGCTGAAGCATTGGGATCTTTGACTTCACTAAAATCGCATGGCTCTTTGGTTAAATCACGAATGATGATTTCATACTCACCAGAGACAGAATAGATTTGTTCAATATTACGAAATGGTGCTGTTTCTTCATCACCATTTAAATATGCATCAATCTCATCCATAAAATGATAGAGTTCTTTTCGATAATTACTTAATCGGTTTTCTAAGTCTACAGTGACTAAATCGATAACTCGACGTGCTTGAACAGTCTCATTAATCAATGCGACTTGGCGATTAGCCCAAACAGTGCGTGACATTGTTATGTGGGAGAGGGAAGCTATCAGAATTAGTAGTACAGTGATGAGGGCTATTGCATAAACCAAGACATAACCTTTTTTATTCAACATATTATCACCAATCCATTAGTACGCGAAGCGACTTTCATATATTAATATTCTTGAGCGATAACGTGGTTTTTCTGCTTTCAGAGCCAAGCGTATCCGTAAAGTGAACTTTTGACAGGTATCAGCACCGATGTTACATTCATAGGAGATATAACTGTCTTTTTCGTTTTCATCTACTTGTCCATTGACAATTTTATGGTAAATTACCTGATATCCCTCATTATTAATGCGGGTACTATTTATATATAAACCATTATCTTCGGGATTTATCCAAATCCTTAAGTACTTATCTTTTTCATCGACTTCTTGCTGAACTAGTATACCTGTAGCTTCATCAATTTTCCAAACAGTATCAATGACTAATTCTACACAGTTACTATATTCATTACCATTATCGCAATAACGAATGTATTGTGGTTGGAATGATTGTACAGCTGAGTAAAGGATAGTACTAATAGAATTAGCTTCTTGGTCTAAAGCTCCTTCGCCATTAACACGGTCATAAGTGCGAATACCGAGAATAAATGTGCCAGTTAATAAAGTGCCGATGATACCAATTAAAGTAATATATGCTAGAAGCTCCATGAGTGTGACACCATGTTTTTGTTTAATCACGTGTAATCACCCCATGTAAACAAACATCGTATTTATGATTAATCCCACTTTTGACATATACTAATATCGAGAAGACTTTAATATCACTAAGGTTGGGAGTATCATAAATGGCTGTACTTAATTCATCATTTATGAATTCTTCTAAAACTAGAGGGACAGTTTTATCTTTAAAATTATCAGGAATAATGATATATTCACGAAGTTTTGTAATCGCAATTTTATGTCTATGAGGGAAAATGAAAACAATAATATCATCATTAGTATAAGACTTATTATTTAGTGTTGGATTAAAAACACCTAGGCAAGTCTTATTATCAGGAAAATAAATTGTACCACAGTTTGCGCCAGTTACTTTAATATACATATTTGATGAGTTGGCTTCTAAATAATCTTCCAGTTTTGAGTAATCATAATTAATAAGATAATTCAATGCACCATAAGCCACATTAGTATTTCGTACTTTATCATGATTAATTCCATTTTGACGAACATTATAAGATAAGACATTATAGATTAATAAAAGGGCTGTGCTCGAAATTGCTACAGCAGCTATTATTTCAAGTAAGGAAGCGCCAACTTTAGACAATATTCGCTTTTTTCCCATCATTTTTCCTCCCATTTATAGCATTTCCTGTGGATAAATTACTTATTATATAGTATAATTGATTAAGAATATTATATCACATTATGATATAGAAGAGTAGGTGAAACTCTTGAGTAAACGAAAAAATCTATACGCAATAATAGTTTTTTTAGTGATTTTAACAGGCGTAATTATTTGGTTGGTTATCTTTTCCTTAGACAATAATATTATTACTCCATATAAAGATGGAACCCAAGTTGGGTATGTATACATAGGTGGGCGTACTTCCTCGCAAGCTGAGAATGACTTGGCTAATGCGATTCGTAAATGGCGTAATAATTCTTATATAGTAGATGGGGAAAGAAAAGAAGGACCAATGATAGCCCTAAGTTATCAAAATGATTCCTATCGTCTATATTTAGATCATACTAAGTTTAATTTTGATGTTGGAAGATCTATACAGAGAGTTCAAGATGGTAGACAAATGGATTATAATGCAGGGATTAATATTATATATGTTTCTGTTGAAGAGGGGTACATAGAAAATCTAATTAGAAGTGATAAGTATATTAAATTTACTGATTTTGATTATGAAGCGTTAGAAAGAGAAGTAATTAAATATGTAAGTTTTTTATTCAAAGAGATTTATATCGATATTGGACCGTTTATTGATGAAACTGTGAGTCAAGAAAATTACTTACATCAAGTTAAAATAAACTATGCCGATGCAAGTCATTTTGTAAACTATAAATTTAATTATTACTTAGGCGATGTAATTGAAATTAAACCTAAGACGCAGTTTTCATTGGCTGATTTATTGATTGAAGCATTTAAAGAAAAACCTTTTAATGAGGTTGTTTATACAGAAGGTAAACGTACAGAGATATATAACGATATTATAAGTAATTATTTTACTCAAAATGAGTTATCAATCTTTGCGACTGGTATCTTTAAAACGATATTAAATACCAACTTCAGAAATATTGAAAGACATTACAGTTCCGCTTTACCTGATATTTTCAAACCACAATCTGATTATATTGGTTATGAAGCATTAGTAGAGTTAAATTATGCCTTCGAAGAAACGGTTAAAAATGATCCAGTCACAAGTCAACCAGCAACTTATATTACTGGTATTACCTTCTCAACCATTAAAGACTTAACATTTTATAATCCCAATCGTCATTCTTACTATATTAGAGTAACTAATACCGTTGAGAATGGGGAAAATTATTTAGTTTTTAGTCTTTATGGTCCACCATTTGTGAATGAATACGGATACAAACGATCTGCGGGCGATTATAATAGTACAATTGAATATGAAATAGTTACTAAAGTAGGAGCAAGTCGTAACGGATATCATACGAAACTATATCGAACAGTTAAGTATTATAATAACCCTGACCTAACATTCATTTTCGATGAGTTTGAATACATTTATATGCCTAAATAGGTAGGTGATAGGCGATGAAACGTGTTAAAAAAAGAATAGGGGATATCTTAATCGAATCAGGATTAGTGACTCCTGAACAAATCGAGTTTGCGATATCTGTCAAGGAACCTGATGAAAAATTGGGGGATACTTTAATTAGAATTGGGTATGTGACAGAAAACCAAGTAATGGAAGCTTTGGAAATCCAATTAGGGGTTAAGAAAATAACCTTGAACGACTACAAGTTAAATGAATCAATTCTTAGACTTATTTCTGAAGAGTATGCACGGGAAAATTTAGTCGTTCCCGTAACTTTTGAAGAAGGTAAGTTGGTAGTTGCGGTAGCTGATCCATTAAACTATTATGTTGTCGATGATTTAAGGTTAATCACAGGTTATAATATTAAACTTGTGATGGCACCCAAATCAGAAATTGAAACAGCGATTAGTAGATATTATGGTATTAACCGTTCCTTAGACCAAATTATCTTAAACTATAGCGAAGATGAAGATGAACAAGGTGCTGAAGGTGACGATACTCCTCTTATCCGTTTAGTTAACCAGTTGTTGTTATCGGCTGTTAAGCAAAATGCATCAGATATACATATTGATCCCCATGAAAACGAAGTAGTTGTAAGATTTCGGGTTGATGGTGTATTAAATGTTGAAAAAGTCTTCCCGAAGATCATGGAAAAGCAATTAGTATCACGCTTTAAAATTATATCTGGATTAGACATAACCGAAACCAGAAGACCTCAAGATGGTCGGATTAAGATGGTAGTAGAAAATACCCAACTTGATTTACGGGTATCATCACTCCCAACAGTAAATGGCGAAAAATTAGTATTGCGTTTATTAAACTTAAAGAATAACTTAGGTAGTGTAAGTAAGTTAGGTTTAAGTGAAGAAAACTTTAAGCGTTTCTCTAATTTAATTAAGCGACCTAACGGTATTATCCTTGTATCTGGTCCAACTGGTTCAGGTAAATCTTCAACTCTCTATGCTTGTTTAAATGACTTAAATAAAGAAGATGTAAATATAATCACAATTGAAGACCCGGTAGAACTTCAATTAAAAGGTGTTAACCAAATCCAAGTTAACCCTGATGTGGGATTAACCTTTGCGTCAGGACTAAGATCCATCCTCCGGCAAGACCCAAATATTATCATGATTGGGGAAATTCGGGACACCGAAACAGCGCAAATAGCGGTTAGAGCATCCCTTACAGGTCACTTAGTATTTAGTACCATTCATACCAACGACTCACCAGGTACAGTAACTCGGTTAATTGATATGGGCATTGACCCCTTCTTAGTTGCTTCTTCTTTAGTTGGGGTAGTTGCCCAACGGTTAGTAAGAAGAACTTGTCGTGAATGTGGTGAGTGGAAACCAGCATCAGAGCGTGAAAAAATACTCTTCAAAAATGTTGGTTTAGAGGTTGAAAAGGTTTTTGCACCTCGAGGTTGTCCAATTTGTAACTTCAAGGGTTATACTGGACGGATAGCGATCTTTGAAATCCTCGAAATTAATGATGAGATTAGACATATTATCAACAAGGGTGGTACGGAACAAGATATTAAACAAGCAGCCTATAAATACGGATTCAAGACACTTGTCCAAGATGGATTTGAAAAGGTTATCCAAGGTATTACCACCACTGAAGAAGTTCTAAGAGTAACTTATTAGGAGTGATGGTATGCCATACTTTAGATATAAAGCCCGTAACCGTGATGCCTATATTGTGACGGACATCATGGAAGCTCCGGATAAAAGTGAAGTTGTTAGAAGAATAAAGAATAACAACATGGTTCCTCTAGATGTAATAGAGTTAAAACTTACTTCATTATTAAAGGGTAAGGAAATAAATATTACATCTGGTGTATCTAGACAAGATTTAGTATTCTTCTTATCACAATTTTATAACTTACTACACTCTGGATTATCTATTATTGAAAGTTTAAAGATTATTATCGATCAAACTCAAAATAAATATCTCAAAAAATACTTAATTAACATTCTCCAAGATATCCGTAATGGTAGTCCCCTACATAAAGCACTTGCTAGACAAAAAAAGGTATTTCCTAAACTCATGGTAGAGATGGTAAAAGTAGGGGAAATGATTGGTAAACTTGAAGATGTAATTTATGACATGTACATCTATTACAAGAAACAATTAAAGACTACCAGTGATATCAAAGGGGCAATGATGTATCCATTGTTCCTAATTGTGATGACAATTGGTGTATCAATATTCTTGTTAAATTTCGTTGTACCAACTTTCCAAGAGACATTTTCGTCTATGGGACAAGACCTACCTGGAATTACTAAGTTTGTCATAAATGTTGCTGATTTTGTGAAGACAAAACTTATATATGTTGTCTTAGGAATCTTATTAATAGTAATTTTAGCCTTAAGTTTTAATCGTACTGACAAAGGACGTATGTTTTATAGTAAGTTAGCTCTAAAATTGCCTATATTTAAAGGAATATTTCGAAAAGGTAATTTAATTCGTATAGCGAGTACTTATGCGACTTTACTTTCAAACTCTGTTAGTGCTGTAGAAGGACTAGAAATTACTAAAGAAATACTGACAAATAAAGTCTTTATCGACATTATCGATAAAGCAAATAATAATATACAGAATGGTATTCCTCTCAGTAAAGCTTTTGAAAAACACTGGGCGGTTGACCCTGTTTTTGCGTCAATGATAGCGATTGGTGAAGAAACAGCTACTCTAGGCGCTATGCTTAACAATATTTCAGAATACTATGATGCGGAAATGGAAGTAGCAATTCAAAAATTAAAGAAATTTTTGGAACCAGTAGTTTTGATTATATTGACAGCGGTAGTAGGTGTAATACTATTATCAGTTATGATACCAATGTTTAGCATGATGCAAACCGGGGTACAATAATATTAAGTGAAATATTTCACTAATGCTTGTGAAAATCTTTCAATATTTAACAAATTCTCTCAAAATGTATAAAATATTTTCATTTTTCGCTTGTGCTTTATTTTCTCTGATGTTATAATATCCTTAAAAATATTAATTAAAAATAATTGAGGAGGAGAAAAATGAAAAACATACTTACTAAACGTGCGATGACATTATTTGAATTATTAGCTGTTATCGTTATCTTAGGGATTATCCTAGCAATCGGTTTCCCAACTGTTACTAGATTAATTAATAACTCAAGAAAAGATTCATTTGTTGCGAATGTGAACAGTTATGTCGCAGCAGCGAAAGCAGATGCATTATCAGAATGGGCAGCAAAAGGTGAATCTGTAATTGTTATATATACTGTAGATAAAGATAAACAGAATGATCCAGATTACGAAACATTTGGTATTGATGTTTTCGATAAAGGTAAAATAACTATAGAAGTTAATGAAGAAGGCAAAATTACTAAAATTACGTTAAATGAACCATTTGTAGGAAAAGGGTTTAAAACTAGAAAAAATTTAGATTTAAATAAGGGACCAATTACTAGAGATAATATTATTAGTGCTGATTCAGAAGAAGAAGAAGAAGATTAATTATTGGCAATTTACTAAATATAAACCAAGACCAATTGGTCTTGGTTTTTTACTAGATACTATTAAGGGATGTGGTATAAATGGAAGTTTATATATATATCAGTTTATTTATATTGGGATTATGTTTTGGTTCATTTTTTAATGTCGTAGGTTTAAGACTATCTGCAGGTCAAAGTATCCATAAACCAAGAAGCCATTGTCCTAAATGTGGACATGTGTTGAGTTGGTATGAATTGATACCTGTGTTTAGTTATATATATCTTGGTGGAAAATGTCGAACCTGTAAATCGCATATTTCACCAAAATACCTCATATTTGAGTTGTTAACTGGCATACTATTTATGCTGAGTTATGCTGTTTTTGGTTATAGTGGGGAGTTATTAGTTAGTTTATTCTTTGTTAGTTTATTTATCATTATTTGTGTATCTGATTTAGAGTACATGTTAATTGAAGATTCAGTAATAATCTTTTTCTTAGTATCTATAATAATTTTAAGACTAATATTTAAAATGCCTGAAGACTTTATCACCTTTAATCTCCATCCATATTTAGAAACTTTAATTGGTGGTATTTTTGGTTTTGGATTACTGTTTTCTATCGCTATAATTGGTAAAAAAATCTATAAACAGGATGCTATGGGTGGCGGCGATATAAAACTTTATGGTATAATAGGTTTAGTTTTAGGCTTTAAATTAACATTTATGTCTTTATTCTTAGCTTCAATAATTGGCTCTATAATAGGCTTATCATTGACTTTATTAAGAATCATCCAAAAAGGTACACCAATACCTTTCGGACCATTTATAGCGGTAGGAAGTTTAATTGCCTACTTTATTGGACCAGATTTAATAAACTGGTATCTCAATTTACTCTTTAATATGTAGGTGAGAGTTGATGCTTTTTCGTAAGAATATGATTAATCTAATGTTCACAGATAACTTTATTAAATTCGCCTTGGTCGATGAACGAAGTTTAACTGTAAGAAAAGTAGGGGAAGTAAAATTAAAGAGTGGTACAATCATTAATGGGAAAATAATGGATGAAAACCTATTAAGCAAAATTCTAGGTACCATTTTTCGTAAATATCGTCTATCTAGTCCCTTTGTGAAGTTAATGATTCCTGATCAAAATTTAATCATAAAGAAAATGCGAGTACCCAAGTATCTTAAAGGTGATGATTTAAAAAAATATTTACGTCTTGAGTTAGAAGAATCCCTTCAATCGTTACCTTATAAAGATCCCATTATTGATGTAGTTGATTATACATATAGTGATAAAATCGATGAAGATGAAAAAGAAGTAGTAATGTTTACTACTTCTAAAGATATTATTACATCATATTTGAAGGTAATTCAAAAACATCGTAAAACAGTCGTTGATTCTTATATTTCACCTTTATTAGTAAGAAAATTATATCTATTTAGTAAAAAATTAAAGAATAACGACCAACGCTTTACGATGTTTACCCAAATAAAAGAAAACTCCCATATTCTTACTGTATTTGATAATGAAATCCCAATTCTTTCACTTCGAGATACATTTGAAATAGAAAACTACGATGAAGATTTATATATAGACCAAATACTTGATGTTATTGAAAGAATCTGTCACTTCTTCCAATATCAATTTATGAAGAATACAGAAACTGTACAAAAGATTGTTATTTATACTGATACAAACTTTACTAAAAATTTACAAGAAATCATCAGTGAGAGAATTGACATCGAAGTTGAACTCATTAAAGATATCCCTGTAAAAACTAATATTAGTAAAGACATCATGCGTTACTACTTACCAATCGCAATGAGTATCTAAGTGGTGAGATTATGAAAAGAAGAAGAGTAAAATCAAGAGGAATTACAGAAATTAATATAAAACTCTTACCAGAAAAGGCTAAACGTGACTATACTCTGCGGTTAGTATCTTGGATTATTGTGATGATCTTTGTGATAATTAATTTAATAGTGGTATATGTCCCTCTATCAGGATATCGTAATGAGTTAAACGAAATTAAGCGACAAAAAATGGAAAAGGAACTTGAATATCAACGTCTTTTACATAAGTATAATTTCCTCTATGATAATATTTATCATAAAAATAACACCCCATTATTCACTATCATGGATCATCAACTTGATTTTAATCAAATCCTATTAATGTTTACCGAAACAGCGAAATATATCGATGTACATGATAATTTAGGGGTAAGTGACTTAATTAATCCGATAAATAATCAACGTTTACGCCCGGTTGGTAGTGTCTTAGATACAGTTTATTTTAGTGAAGCCGATATGTCATTTACTGTAACAATGACATTTAAAGATTTAACTGATATCACTTATTATGAATCAAACCTTAGTAGGATTAAATATGTAAGTAATGTAAGTGTTGGTAATTATACCCTTGTACAAGATGATAATAATCAACATTCCTATAAAACCACGATAAAAATCTATTTAATAGTCGATCCTAATCATGAAAGCTATAACTATATACCGAAAGTAGGTAGTTATTATGAGTAAAAATATTTATCGTTCTTTCGTATGGACTCTTCTTATAGTGGTATTATCATTTGCGACTTATTACATATATAAATCAGTGATTACTAATTCAATAAAACTGCAAATAGAACAAGAGAGAGCTGCCTTAGAAGAATATACTGGTGGTTTGGGTAAAATAGATTTAATTAACCTTAATATTAGTCGATTAAATCGTTATGTGATAGAAGATAATAAATATTCACATTACATCCCTGATGGCTTAAATCGCCAAGAAATATTATTAAACTATGTTGAAAGACCAATTCTATTATCAGATGCTGAATTAATCAGTTTTTCGGATTCAATAGATTTACCAAAAAGCTTAAACTTATCTAGTTTTGAAGATATAAAAGCGGTAAAAATTTCCATCAACTTTTATGTTGATGATCTTGAAGAACTTAATACATTTCTCGATCAACTGCAAGGGAGTGTCAGATTAATCTATATCGGTAGTATTCGTTATACTCTTCCTACCGGTGGATCAAACAATAAAATACGTGTTACGATGGACTACTATTTGTTCTATCGCAATGTTGCACAATAAAAACCACCTAAATAACTTAGGTGGTTTGTTCACGTTCTTTGACCATTTTTAAAATCTCTTCTTTTAAAGCATCTACCATTTCTTCTTGACTTACTTTTCGGACAATTTGTCCCTTCTTAATTAACATACCCATATTCTTACCTCCTGCAATCGCTATATCAGCTTCACGGGCTTCACCTGGACCATTTACTGCACAACCCATTACTGCCACTTTAATATCAGCATGAATATTTTGGAGAAATTTCTCGATTTCCTTGGCAACAGGTATTAAATCGAATTGAATTCTCCCACAAGTAGGGCAAGAAATGAGGGTTGGGACATTCTTAATGAGGTTAAAATTTTTGAGGATTTCTTTACATACAGCGATTTCTTCAACAGGATCATCGGATAGTGATACTCTAATCGTATCCCCAATACCTTCATTTAAAAGAATTCCTAAACCAATGGCACTTTTAATCGTACCTGTGAATTTGGTTCCCGCTTCAGTTATTCCTAAATGGAGCGGATAGGGGAAGGTTTCTGCCGCAAGCTTATATGCTTGAATGGCCATTTGGGTATCTGATGATTTTAAGGAAATGACAATATCACGAAAATCAAATTTTTCTAGTAACTCAACATGATATTTAGCACTTGCGACCATTGCTTCTGCGGTCGGATGACCATATTGTTCAAGGATATGTTTTTCTAATGATCCACTATTAACACCAATCCTAATAGGGATTCTTGCGAGTTTGCAGGCATTAACAACTTCTTTAATCTTATCTTCACTACCAATATTACCTGGATTGATTCTTACCTTATCAATGCCATTTTCAATCGCAATTAAGGCATATTTATATTGAAAGTGGATATCAGCAACAAGGGGAATATGCGTTCTTTTCTTAATTTCTTTAATCGCATGAGCATCTTCTTCATCTAAAACAGCTAATCTTACAATTTGGCAACCGGCTTCTTCTAACTCATTGATTTGCCTAACAGTTGCCTCAACATCTTTGGTCTTTGTATTAGTCATGCTTTGAATAACAACGCTATTTTGCCCACCAATTATCACATTACCCACTCTAACTGGTCGTGTATCTGTTCGCTTGTACATATCTCGATTCCTTTCTAATTATAAAATTACTTAAAACTTGTATAATAAAAGGTGTATAATATAAGTGTAAATATTGTTATAACACTCTCATTATAGCAATATTTACACCTTATTACAATAAATTTAATTTTTAAGGAGGTATATCCGATGGTATATGAGTTACCCAAATTACCCTATGCTTATGATGCGTTAGAACCAGTAATTGATGCACGCACCGTTGAAATCCACTACTCAAAACATCATCAAACGTATCTAACTAATCTAAACAAAATCGTAGAGGAAAATCCACAAGTATTTGCAGGTAAAACAATTGAAGAAGTATTAAGCAACTTAGAAGCGATTCCTGAAAGCATTCGTCAACAAGTCATTAATCAAGGTGGAGGTTATTACAACCACAATCTTTACTGGGCTAATCTCTCACCAAACGGTGGTGGTGAACCAAAAGGTCAATTAAAAGAAGCTATCGATAAGGCTTTTGGTAGTTTCGAAGCGATGAAAGAAAAGTTAGCCCAAGCAGCTAAAGGTGTTTTTGGTTCTGGTTATGGTCAACTTGTACTAGATAATAAGACAAAAGAACTTGAAATCATTCAAACTAAGAATCAAGATGCTGCTTGTAGTATTGGAAAGACAACTCTATTAATCATTGACGTTTGGGAACATGCTTATTACTTAAATTACCAAAACCGTCGTCCAGAATACGTAGATAAAATCTTCAGCATCGTAAACTGGGAAGAAGTAGAAAAACGTTACGATGAAGCATTAAAGAAGTAATTCAGTAATATAAATTAATGAGACACACTTGATAGAAATTGCTTAAGGCCTATCAAGTGTGTCTTTTTTTTATTATTAATTTATATAATAATAATATCTATAAATGTAATGTTAATATATGAATGGTAAGTTAACGGTATCTACATTGATAGATATGTTAATAAGGACGATAATTTAAACCTTATAGAAAATATTATGAATAGGGAGTATAATTGGATAGGAAAAGTATTGAAAATATTATAGATATAGATGATAATGAAGACTACAGGACAGATATTTTAGTATTATAGATGTTGATTATATAAGAATATTAATATGGAAAACATTAAAACTCTTGAAAATCTACAATAACATGTTATAATATAATAGTTGCAACGCCTAAATATAATAATATTCGTATACGAATGGAGGTTAAATTAATGCGTGTAAATCTAACTTTAGTATGTTCTGAATGCAAGGAACAAAATTACATTACATCAAAAAACAAACGTAAGACTACTGAGCGTTTAGAATTGAAGAAGTATTGTCCAAGATGCAATAAATCAACCATTCATAGAGAAAAGAAATAAGGAAAAACTGATCTTTTGGTCAGTTTTTTTTATTTTTCTTTTAGTAATCTAAATTTACTTATAAGGAAATATTTGTTAAAATAAAGTGATTAATTGTTAAGGAGGATATTATGGGTAAATATATTTATGGTGTTGATGTTGGTGGTACCTCAATAAAAATGGGCCTTTTTAATTACGAAGGTAGTTTATTAGATAGTTTTCAAATACCTACCAATAAAGAGGATAACGGCAACTATGTATTATTTGATGTAACAAAGGCATTAAATACGCATATGGAAGAAAAAAACATTAATAAGGATGAGATAAAAGGGGTAGGAATTGGTGTACCAGGGCCAGTATCAGAGGGAATCGTTTATGGTTGTGTTAATTTAGGTTGGGGTACAGTAAATGTAAAAGCAGAATTAGAAAAACTCTTAAGACTACCAGTGTTTGTCAGTAACGATGCCAATGTCGCTGGCTTAGGCGAGCTCTGGAAAGGTGGAGGAGCAGGTTATAAAAATGTAATTTTTATCACTTTAGGTACTGGTGTTGGTGGTGCTGTAATTGTTGATGACAAGATTGTAGATGGTTTTGTCGGAGCTGGTGGAGAAATTGGTCATAGTCCAACTATTACAGATGGATTTAAATGTAACTGCGGTAAAACAGGTTGCTTAGAAACAGTTGCTAGCGCAACTGGTGTTGTCAATATCGCAAAAAAGTTACTTCAAGAAACTAATATTCCTTCAACATTGAGGAGTGTAGATGCATTAAGTGCACGTGTTATTTTTGACGAAGCCAAGACTAATGATCCACTTGCTTCGGAAGTGGTCGAGATTTTTGGCAAGAATTTGGGCTTTGTTTGTGCGATGATCGGTGTTGTCACTAATCCCCAAGCCTTTGTTTTTGGTGGAGGAGTATCACAAGCTGGTGATATTATTATCGATGTTGTTAAGAAATACTTTAAACAATATGCTTTCCCAAGAATTGCGGAGACTACAGAGTTCAAACTAGCCACTTTAGGTAATGATGCGGGTATATATGGTGCAGCATACCTCGCAAAGGAGAATAATTAATGATCGTCAAAACTTTCACTGCTAATCAGTTGCATGTGAACACTTATTTTGTCATTGAAGAGGGAAAATGTTTAATAATAGACCCGGGTAGTAATGCCGATGGTATTTTAGAGGTTATTGCGAAAGATAATTTAAAGGTATTAGGTATTGTTTTAACTCATGCTCATTTTGATCATTTCATTGCCTGTAACGAACTTAATCGTAAGTTAGATGTTCCTTTATATGTTCATCCCAATGGGCTAGAGTTACTATATGATCCAATGAAAAATGTAAGTGGTAAATTCCGCATCTATCAACCTTTAATCCTCCATCCTGATGTCATGGTATCAACAATAAATGAGAATACTACGGAAATCGAAGGATTTAAAGTGAAGATCTTCCATGTACCAGGACATAGTCCTGATGGTATTTGCTTGTACTTTGAAAAAGAAGGTGTAGTTTTTACTGGAGATGCTCTCTTTAAATTAAGTATTGGAAGAACTGATTTTTATGGTGGAAACCAACAAGAACTCATTAAGAACATTAAAGAGAAACTTTTAACCTTACCTAAAAACACCATCGTTTATCCTGGACATGGTCCAGCTACTACAATTGAATATGAGTTAGCTTATAATATTTACATTAAATAACGGATATAAACATAGGGTTTATATCCGTTATTTTATTTTTCCTTTAACTAAAATACTGTCCTTATTGCGTATATAAGAGCGGAGGGCAAGAGAGGAGGGAAACTATCGAGTTTAATCAATTTCTCGAAAAAATCGTAAGTGATGCCTTACAGTTACAAGCTACCGATATTCATTTTATCTGTGATAATAAATACTGTAACATCAAAATGCGGATTAATGAACAACTTACCCATTATAAAGAAATTAAATATGAATTCTATGAGCGGTTAGTATTATATTTAAAATTTATGAGTAATATGAACTTAAATATTTCGAAAAGTCCCCAATCGAGTGCTCTAAACATTAGGATTAATAATAACTTAATGCGAATTAGAATATCAACACTGCCCTCATATGAAAGCGAAAGTATCGTCTTACGTATTAATCACAATCATTATCATGACCATGTTGGTACGCTACTACTTGAGCCAGAAAAGGCAAAAGTTTTCTTTGAATATCTTAATCAAAGTCATGGTTTAATATTACTTACAGGACCAACTTGTTCTGGTAAGACGACACTTACTTACAACTTACTAAATCAACTTAAGAAACAGGGATTATCTATTGTTACGATTGAAGATCCTGTTGAACATTTTGAAACAGGATTAGTCCAACTCCAAGTTAATGAACATGCAGGAGTAACCTATGATGTGGGTGTAAAAGAGATTTTACGTCATGACCCTGATATAATTTTTATTGGTGAAATAAGAGACGCTCACACCGCAAAAAGCGCCATTAGAGCAAGTTTAACTGGTCATATAGTAATAAGTACCATGCACTCCACTAACGCATTAAAAGCCTTATTTAGACTTATAGAATTTGGCTTATCACGTTTAGATCTTGAGCAAACCCTTATGCTTGTAACTAATCAACGCTTGGTAGTATACGAAGAAACCAAAAAGATTATTTTTGAACATTTAAATCAGAAACAAATTCTTTCGGCATTAGAATCATTAGCTAGTGGTAAAACCTTCCATTATCGTACGATTGATGATATTCTTAAAGATTATCATATCGAGTTGGTGATGAAAAGATGAACTTTCCTAATCAATATCTTTTCATCAAGAATCTTGAACGTTTATTAGGAAAAGGTTATTCCTTAAAAGAAGCGTTAAATATGCTTAAACATTTAAAATACAAAGAAATCGAGTATATCGACAAAAAACTCCAAGAAGGAATGTTGCTATCACTAATACTTAAGAAACTAAAATTTAAAACTTATATTTATGAAGGAATCCGAATTGGCGAAAAGACGAATAAACTTAATGAAGCTATTATTTTAGTCGCTAAGCAAATGGAGTTTTATCAAAAAGTTAATAAACAAATAAGCAAAGTCTTACTATACCCATTAGTTTTATTATGTTTTGCGATTATTTGTTTTGAAGTAATTAGAATCAATCTCTATCCAGTTGTCAAAATCTTATTAAACGATTATCAATTTCAAAATAACGAGTTGTTTGCATTTTTAACATTCAATTCATTAAAAATTATGGGATTATTGGTTTTAATTATAGTAATTATTATTAATGTTTATAAACCTCTAGGTAATCTCATCCCCTTAATAAAAGAATATCGAGTAATTAACTTGTTAAAGTATCTTGAGATTCTTTTAGTTTGTGGATATAGTCTTGATGAAGCATTCAGATTATTAACACAAAGTTTAAACAACAAGATATATCAACTAGAAATATTGTCATTCGCACTTCTTGGAGATAAAGAGTTACCTAAATTAACGCCTTATAATCGTAACATAATCGAGTACCTACAAATGGGAATTAAATCCAATGATTTAGTAAGAGTGATAAATGATTATCATTACTTTTATGATTCCCTCCTGTTTGATAAATTCGCAAAAATAACTTATTATCTTCAATTTATCTTTTTCCTATTACTATCAGTAAACATTTTTTGTATCTATTATCTAATCATGTTTCCGATGTTTCAGATTACCAATAATATTTGAAAGGAGATTATTATGAATAAAAGAGGGTTTACCTTAACGGAATTAATGATAGTTTTAGTCGTTATTTCTGGTTTAATGTATTTACTTATTCCTAACGCATCAAAATCAAAAGCATCCATGCAAAGTGAAACCTGTGATGCTTATATCATGTTAGTAAACTCCCAAATTGAATCGTATTATCTAGAATATGGTGTTTATCCTGATTCTATGGATGAACTAATTGAGCATAAATATCTTAAATATGATCATTGTCCGAATGGAAAATTATTAGAGATTAATCCTGTAGATCACACTGCCATCATTAAAGAAGAAGATAATGAATAAAAAAGCTTTTACTTTACTCGAAGTGATGTTGATTGCTGTCATCATCACTTCGTTTTTAATAACACTACCAATTAAAAGTAATCAAAAATGCGATAAAAAAATCGATAATTTTTATCGGATGTTCAGTGCTGATCTTAATTATAGTATCGCTTATTCATTGACACATTTTGTACCGGTGCAATTAGTTATGACAAGTAGAAATTACTACTATTTAAGTAATGAACTTAATGTAGTATTTAACCGCAATGTTGATGGTAATTTAACAACTAAACTCTTTCAAGTCACAATTGAGCATGGTTTTGTACGTGCACAAGTAAACTTTTCACTTTCATGTGAAGGAAAAACATATAATTTTATCATCAATAATCGTAGTGGAGTGGTGCGACGTGTCTAATAAAGGCTTTTTCTTTTATGAGTTATTAATTGCGATTATCCTTATTCTAAATATCATGTTATATTTGTTAATACCAATTAATAACTTAAAAATGCAAACTGCTAATCAAAAATACATCTTGGAAATGAAAAAAACACTAATTGTGAATGTGGTTTTATATGAAGATGATAAAGAATTAATTGAAGGTGATAATTATCAATTAATATTAAATAATCAAGAACTATGTATCACTTTTATTGATTTATTTAACAAGGAGCAACTAATCTGTGAAAAAATCTGGTTTTAGTTACATCGAATTACTATTGTCATTGAGCTTGATGATTAATCTTTTTGTTTTGCTTAATCAAATGTTTTATCAACTTAATAATAGTTATAATTATAGTTCACAAATAAATAAGGATCAAATCATTGAGAATTATGTCCAACACTTACAATATCATTTGAATCGGGCAGCAACATATGAAATAACGGATAACCAAATTAGTTTATCCTATCAAGATTATCAATTAGCTTATACAGTAAGATATAAAGAGTTAAGAATTATTTATAATAATGTATTCGTACAAATTCTAAGAGACGTAGATTCTATAACGTTTACGCAAGTTTATCCTTTCATATATGTACGAATAGTAGAAAGTAATGGGGTAGTATATGAAAAACGGATTATCTTTATACCTAAAACATAAGCAGGGATTTATCTTACCTTATACATTGCTTACTTGTATTTTTGTATTAAATATAGTCATTTTTGTCGTTTTATGTAGTTTAAATACGAAAAAATATTATGAAAATCTTGATAATTATTATCATGTGATATTATTAGAACGACGTGCTATCCATCTAATAGAAACAAAAATTAATGTAAATGATATTCAACTTAATAGAGGTATTCAGAGAATAGAAAATGATTATAAAGTCTATATCATTTTCACCAAGTTTAAATCAAATCAATATGAAGTTAGATTTGAGTTATATTATCTCGATATCTACGAATATGGTATAATATACTACGATATTACTACGAATACATATACTATCGTTTATGGGTGAAAATGATGAATATCTTTTTAATTGGAATGATGTTGTCGGGAAAAACAACAATAGGTAAATTATTATCTGAAAAGTTAAACTATCGTTTCTTCGATACCGATATATTAATTGAAGAACAAATGGGAATGAAAATAGCTGAATATTTTAATAAGTATGGTGAAGAAACCTTTCGCCAAGTAGAGACAAAAGTCTTAACATCTTTAGATTTAACCGAGAATACGGTAATTGCGACAGGTGGCGGAATAATTTTAAACCCTCACAATCTCATATACATGAAGAATAATGGTATTCTCGTATATTTAGAAGTAGATGAGAATACAATCTTAAAGCGTGTTAACGATGATGAGATTTCACTACGTCCAATATTAAGAAGTGATAATCTTCGTGAGAAAATACAACAATTATTAAAAAAGCGTTTGCCCCTTTATGAAAACAGTAAAGATATCAAAATAAATTGTGTTAACAAATCACCTGATCAAATCGTCACTGAAATAATCACAATGATTGAAAACAAAAAAACTATAAACTTTCTTGTGGAAGGTTTATAGTTTTTTTAAATATGCAATACTATTTTAAAGGATAATTCCAATTTTTTAAACCACCTTTTAATTCATAGATTTCGTTATAACCTCTAGTATATAAAAAGATGGCGGCTCGTTTTGAACGTTTACCCGTTGAACAATAGAGGAAAATGGGTTGGTCCTTTCTTAATGTGTGTTGATTACGAACAATCATATCCAGTGGGATATTACGTGCACCCACAATATGACCACTTTGAAACTCTTTACGTGAACGAACATCAACTAATTGACCTTTTCGCATATTATTGCGAAAGTTTTCTGCATCAAGTTTAACACTTGCTTTTCGAATTTGAATTAATGAGAGAATAATGGAAAACAACAAGAATGATGCGATGAATATTAACACATAGTGGTACCATTGCATAGTTCTAAACCCCCTTTCGTCAAAATTATATCACAAAATATTACTATTTTTTAACATTTTGTTTAAATTATTGAAACAACTTGAAAATGATATAAATATTCTTTATAATTAAATGTAACATTATACTATTTTTATTATTAAATAAGGGGTTAAGGAGTTTCGTACGATGAGTGAACTGTATGATGGCGAGATGATCTATGAACCTTTAATGGCTTATAAAAATGTTTTAAAGGATTTACATCACAAAAATGCGGAAGAATATTTTGAAGAGTTAGTAAAAAAAGCCAATATTGATGTCGAAGCTAATCGCGAAACATGTAAGAAAATAAGACAATTAACTGCTACAAAAGATCATCTTGTAAGTACTGTAAATAAAAACAATTTATATAAAGCGTTACTAATAGTAGGAATTATTCTCATTATTATTTTGGAGTATGCAGCGTTTAGCTATTACTCAGCTGTTATTCCCGCAGCATTACTTTGGAGTTCCATACCTGTAGGTATCGGATTAATCATCTTATTTATCATCTTAATAAGAAAAATTAGCGCCAAAGTAAAAGTATTACGCGAAGAGAAGTTAACGATTGACAGTCAACTAAACGCATTAACCCAAGAAGCATGGAATCAACTACAACCGCTCAATGCATTATTTAAAGATGGAATGCGGGAAGAAATCTTTCAAAAAACCTTACCATTAATAAAAATGGATAAAATGTTTGATACCAAGCGTTTTGAGTACTTAGTACATAAATTCGGGTTTAATGCGAAAAAAGATGTAAATCGCAGCACTTTATTCGTTCAATCGGGCGAAATCAATGGCAATCCCTTCCTAATCTGTAAAGATTTGGTTCATTATATGGGCACAAAGGTATACACTGGTTCAATTACCATAACTTGGACGGAAACTCATTATGAGAATGGGAAAAGAGTTACTAGAACTCATTCGCAAGTGCTAACAGCTTCCGTAACAAAACCTTGTCCATATTATTATGAACTAGTATATTTGGTATATGGTAATGAAGCTGCACCAGATCTAGTTTTCAGTCGCGATGATTCCGATGCTGAGAAAATGTCTGAAAAGCAAATTCAACGCAAAGTGAATCGCGATATTAAGAAACTACAAAAACTAGCAGAGAAGGGTACTGCGAAAGGTAGTAACTTTACTGTCATGGCTAACAGTGAGTTTGAAGTATTATTTGGGGCTCATAATCGTAATAATGAAGTGCAATTCCGGCTTCTATTTACTCCTTTAGCACAGAAACAATTGTTACAGCTGATGAAAGATAAAGAAATTGGGTTTGGTGATGATTTCGATTTTGATAAAGATAAGATGATCAATGTTATTTATCCAGAACATCTTGAAGATTTCCCATTAAATATTAAACCCAGTTACTTTTATGGATATGATTTCGATGAAGTAAAGAATAAGTTTATCCAATACAATGATAACTATTTTAGAAACATCTATTTTGCCTTCGCACCAATCCTTGCGATTCCTTTATATGTGCAACAAAAACCGCATGAATACATTTATAAAGGTTTATATGATGGTTACGTGAGTTTTTATCAACATGAGTATATTGCGAACTTAATGAACCAAACAGCTTTTATACATCCGTTATCACGAACTAGAAACATACTAAAAACGAGATTAGTTGAAAGTAAAGATAATTATGACCGTGTAGTGGTAACTTCATACGGTTATCGCACGGAAGAGCGTGTAGATTATGTTACTAAAATGGGTGGGGATGGTAGACTCCACTCCATACCCGTTCGTTGGACTGAATATATTCCTGTCAGTCAAGATACAGTGGTAGATATTCATATCGTTGATGAGGATAAGGAAGAAAATAGAGAACATCCCATCAGCGCACGAATTCGTCAATTAGTTGAGGAGTTAAGAAATAAGAAAGCTATAGATGAAAAAGACGTATTCATCTATGGGCAATTCTTAGCTTATATAAATCGATTGTCAAAAAAATAAAATGGAGGGATACAAATGGCAAATCAATTAGATGAATTAACTGGTCCAGTTAACCCTGATGGTCGTGATATCAATGTCATCCACAAACAAATTCCTGTAAAAGTTGGTGTTGGATCTTTAATATTTGAAATAGTTTTATGGGTTTTAGGCATTATTCCTGGCCTAATCTTCTTAATCATGAAAATTAAGGCAAAGAACTATTTCCAACAACTTGAACAAAAGATTCAACATAACGCTTCCCAAATCGATAATTACCTTGAACAACGTGTTCAAATCCTTCAAAATGTCGTTGGGATTGTCGAAAAAGCGATTGAACTCGATAAAGATGTTATGAAATCCGTGGCTCAATTCCGCGGGGGTGTGCATTTAACAGAAGAAAATCGTAGTGAAGTAGCAACTGAACTCGATACTACGATGCGGAGAATCAATGTGGCGTTTGAAGCTTATCCAGAGTTAAAAGCGCACAGAGCTTTAGCTGATGCGATGCAACAAAATAGTTACTTACAAAGAGAAATTACTGCTGCCCGTGAAGTATACAATGATACTGTACTTCAATGGAATCAAGACATCTTTAAGTGGCCAACGAAGATGATTGTGGCTGCACGTAGTGGCTATACAACAAGAATCCCATTCAGTGTAAGTCAAGAAGTTAAAGAACAAGCAAGACAAAAATTCTTCTAAATAACATGAAAGTGGTATCGTAAGATATCACTTTTTTGATTTGTTTTTATGATATAATGTAAGTAAAAAACATTTCTATGGTTTGGAGGACAAGATGAAGATACGAATAATCAACGGTCCTAACTTAAATATGTTAGGTTTTCGCAATCAAGATATTTATGGGAATAGAACTTTAAAAGATTTAGAAGAATTAATAAAAAGCTTTTGTTTAGAAAATAATATTGAATGTGACTTTATGCAAAGCAATCATGAAGGTGTATTAATTGATGCTATTCATGAGTCCTTTTTTCATAATTATGATGGTATCGTCATTAATCCAGGCGCTTTAGGTCATTATTCTTTTGCCTTAAGAGATGCTTTAGAAATATTATCCTGTCCGAAAATAGAAGTGCATATATCAAATATTTATGAACGTGAAACTTTTCGAAAAATTAGTGTTATTAGTGAGGTTTGTGATAGAACTATATGTGGGAAAGGGTTCGAAGGATATATTGAAGCAATAAAATTAATCAGTAAAATAAGGAAATAATAGACAAATTTAGCATTTTTTTATATAATATTGAATGTTAAAACTGTCTTTAGGAGGTTAAATAATGATTTCTGTTTCTGATGTACGTAATGGAATGACAGTTGAATACGAAAATAATATTTATCAAGTATTGGAATTCCAACATGTAAAGAGTGCACGTAGTGCCGCTTTTGTGCGTTTAAAACTACGTAATATTCTTAACGGTAGTATTGCCGATATCACGCTCAGTCCAACTGATAAATTACGTCCCGCTCGCATTGATAAAATAACGATGCAATATCTCTATAGTACAGGCGATTTCTATGTTTTCATGAATAATGATACTTATGAACAAATCGAAATTGCTGCTAGCAACTTAGAAAATGACGCTAAGTTCTTATATGAAGGTTTACAAGTTACCATGATTATGTATAATGGCGAAATCATTGGTATTGAGTTACCTGAAAAAATTACGATGCGAGTTGTCGAATGTGAACCAGCAGTTAAAGGCGATACCGCAACCAATGCGACTAAACAAGCTGTTACTGAAACTGGATTAAAGGTTCAAGTTCCATTATTCATTGAACAAGATGATGTGATTATCATAAGTTATCCAGATGGTAAATACGTATCACGGGCAAAATAGAAAGTATCAGACTACTGATACTTTTTATTTTTATATAACTTTACCTTGTAAAAATAGTATTTTTTTACAAGAAACCTCATATTTTTAATTAGAGTGATTACAAGGAGGTTAAATATGAAACCACAAGGTAAAGTTACGATTTTCATGATTGTGATGATCGTGATGTTGTCGATTTATTATTTTGCACTGCCGGATAATACCAATAAACAACAAACAACTACAACCAAACAACAACAAGTGGTTAATAAGAGTGAAGAATACGAGCAACTCAGAAAACAATTGAATGAAGATCGTCAAGCAATGATTGTATCCTTGCAAGGGGTTATTTCATCACCAACCGCTAGTATTGAACAAAAGAACTCCGCTTTTGAAGCTATGCAAAAGATTTATCTCTTAGCGCAAAAAGAAAACCTCGTGGAAACCCAAATCATCAACATGGGTTATGATGATGCGTTTGTCAGTGCAACAGAAACCCAGGTTAATGTGTCTGTTTATACCGATAAACTATCATTAGAAGAGGTTAATAACATCATTAAATTGGTAAAATCTGAGTTTGGTCCGACGGTGCAAGTAATCGTAAAATACACGATAAATGATGTAAATTAAATAAATATTAATTCCTTTTCTTGCATTAACTCCGCCTGATGATATATAATAATATTAACTGCAGGAGGGATACCATGGAAGTAAAGTATATTCAATTAAACATCAATGATCAGCAATTATACGGAACAATTAACGTTAACACCAAAGTACTTGAAGTTATTGCACAAAATGCGGCAGTTGAGGTTGAAGGGGTAGCGAAAATCCATGAAAAACTACCAAAAGTAGTAACGGAAGCATTTAACCGCAATCATCGTGGCGGAGTTAATGTGGAAATAGTGAAAAATGGCATTGTGATTGATATATATCTTGATGTTAAATATGGTGAATCCATCCATAAAGTAGCTAAGAAAGTCCAAGAAAATGTTAAACAAGCTATCTTCAATATGACAACCTTAGATGTATCAAGAATATATGTCCATGTAGTGAATATTAATTTCTAAACCACTTATTATAGTGGTTTTTTATTTTAATATGTTGTGTTATAATATTAATGAATTTTTTAAGGTAAAGGTGAAACTATGAAACGAAAAACTGAACGTGAAATCATTGTTTTAGCACTATATAGTATAGAAATGTCTGGAAATGCACTGGAAGAAACTGTCACTTACATTATGAAACAAATGAAGATTAAAGAAGACCCAACTGAATATATTTTTGGGAGTATTCGTGGGGTATTAGATAACGTCGATAAGATTGATGAGGTTATCTCGCAAAACTTAGAAAACTATAAGATTAATCGTTTAAACTATGTTGATTTAGCCATTATTCGTTTTGCGACTTATGAACTTATGTTTAGACCGGACCTTCATCCAGCAATTATTATTAATGAAGCAGTCGAGTTATCAAAAAAATATAGTGAAATCGATGATTTTAAAACAAGTGCCTTTAATAATAAATTGTTAGATAAAATTAGAGTTAGCCTTGAAAGTGGGCGTTAATGATGAAAGAACCCTTAACGGTTACTGCTTTAAATAAGTATCTTAAATACTGTTTTGATCATGATGAAAACCTGCAAGATGTTTATTTAAAAGGGGAAATAAGTAACTTTAAGCACCATACTAGTGGGCATTTTTACTTTACATTAAAAGATGAATTCTCCCAGATCGACGCTATTATGTTTTTAAAAAATGCCCGCAATGTCCAGTTTGAGGTAAAAGATGGTTTACAGGTGCTTGTTAAAGGTTATGTTAGTATTTATTTACAGGGTGGTTCCTATCAAATTTATGTTGAATCGATGACTCCCTATGGATTAGGGGATTTATATTTACGTTTTCAACAACTCAAAGAAAAACTCTTCTTTAAAGAAGGATTATTTGATCCAATTCATAAGAAACCAATCCCTAAATATCCTAAAAGAATAGGCGTTATTACTAGTCCCACTGGAGCAGCGATTCGCGATATCATCACGACCATTGAAAGACGCTATCCTTTATGTGAAGTTATTTTATTTCCCACATTAGTTCAAGGGGAGAACGCGAAAGACGATATTGTAAGAAACATCATAAAAGCAAATAAGACCCCTGGTATCGATGTCATTATTTTAGGTCGTGGTGGAGGGTCTATTGAAGATTTATGGTGTTTTAATGAAGAAGAAGTAGCCCGCGCCATCTTCAACTCTAAAATACCGATTATTAGTGCTGTGGGTCATGAAACGGATATTACGATAGCCGATTTTGTAAGTGACTTGCGAGCACCAACTCCAACTGGTGCTGCAGAACTTGCTGTTCCTAATAAAGTTGACTTATTACGACTACTTGAGCAACGAAAAGACTATCTAAACCAAATAATCTCAAGTAGACTAAATCTTCATTATCAAAATTTAAGAAAACTTAGATCAAGTTATGTGTTTATTAGTCCTCACCGAATCTATGAACAACATTATCTTAAATTAGATCGTTTATATGCCAATTTAGATAAACATAGTCCAAAAAACTATTTGACTCATTTACAGGAGTCATTGAATAGTAAATTTAATCGCTTAAACTATGCTTTTGAACGTGTTTATACTTCATTAAATAATAGTTTTTCGCAACTAATTAATAAACTAGAACTTGTTAATCCCTTAAATGTGATTAACAAGGGATATGCCTTAGTTAAAAAAGATGATAAAGCAGTAACTAGTGTTAATGATGTTATTATCAATGACAAGATTTCTTTACATTTAAAAGATGGAAATCTCGAATGTGAAGTGCTTAGTAAAGAGGTGAAAGATTATGACCGAAAAGACATTTGAACAAGCTATGAACGAGCTTGAGGAAATCGTAAAAAGATTAGAAAGTGGTACAACTAATTTAGAAGAAAGCATTGAACTATACAAAAAAGGGTTAGATTTATATAGTTTTTGTTTTAATAAGTTAAAAGAAGCCGAAAAACTCATTGTGAAAATTAGCGATGATAAGGTAGGAGAAGACAATAATGCTTGATGCGTTCATTAATCAGGTTGTACCGTTAATTGATGAAATAAATCGGACCTTTTTACGTAGTTTAGACTTAGCACCAAAATTAAAAGAGGCTATGCTTTATAGTTATAATGCTGGGGGAAAACGGATTCGTCCAGTACTACTTTTAGCAGTTATCGAAGGCTTTGGAGCAGATATTAGTAAAGGTCTGCGAACAGCAGCTTGTTTAGAGTTAATTCATACCTCATCGTTAATTCATGATGATTTACCCGCCATGGATAATGATGATTATCGCAGGGGATTACCTACTAATCATAAAGTTTTTGGTGAAGCCACCGCTATTTTAGCGGGTGATAGTTTATTAGTTGATGCATATCGGTTAATTGCGACCGATGAACTTTTAACTCCTACAGATAGAGTGCGATTGATTAGTGAACTTAGCACATGCTCTGGAGCTAATGGCATGATTGGTGGACAAGAATTGGATATTGAAAATGAAAATACGGAAATTGATTTAGATACATTGGTTAAAATAAATAAACATAAAACAGGGAAGTTAATCGAATTTGCGCTTGTCGCAGGCGCTATTATTGCGAATCAAAATGAAGAAATTATTGAAAAGATGCGAAGAATCGGTGAACATATTGGGATTGCTTTCCAAATTAAAGATGATATTTTAGATGTCGAAGGAGATAAAGCCATTCTAGGTAAAAACACTTTAAGAGATGAAAAGAATCACAAAACCACATATGTAAAACTCTTAGGCTTAGAGGGAGCGAAACATTCGTGTCAAGTGCACTATGAAAAAGCATTAACTTTACTTAGAAGTCTTGGTATGAATACAGCAGTACTTGAAGCTCTTTTTCGCTTAATCATTGATCGCAATAAGTAAGGTCTAAGGAAGAAGTGATAATATGAGTAAGCTTTATGATATAAAAAATCCAGAATATGTCAAAACTTTATCAATTAAAGAATTAGAGTCTCTGTGCGAAGAAATTCGTGAGTTTTTGATAGATAATATTTCGCAAACAGGAGGACATTTAGCGCCTAATTTAGGTACGGTAGAGTTGATTGTGGCACTCCATAAAGTTTTTGATAGCCCAAAAGATAAAATTATTTTTGATGTCGGGCATCAAGCTTATACACATAAAATTTTAACTGGTAGAGCAGCCCAATTTAATACTTTAAGAAAATACGGTGGCTTAAGTGGCTTCTTGAAACGTCGCGAAAGTGAACACGATATTTGGGAAGCGGGCCACAGTTCCACCTCAATATCAGCAGCCACAGGGTTTGCATATGCAAGAGATTTACAAGGGGAAGATTATCATGTTGTGGCAGTCATTGGTGATGGTTCCTTAACTAGCGGTTTAGCTTATGAAGCATTAAATCATTTAGGACAATCAGGTAAGAGAGTTATCGTTATCCTAAATGATAATAAAATGTCCATCTCGCAAAATGTTGGCGCAGTTAATGTGATGTTAAATAAAATGCGTGTAAGTCGACGTTACCAAAAAGCCAAGAACATCTATTTACGTGTAATCAAGAAAGAAAAGCATATCTTTAATCTTGCTAAACGCATTCGCGATGGTGTAAAATCATTTTTCCTCCAAAACAATGTTTTTGAAGAAATGGGTTTTGAGTATTATGGTCCTATCGATGGCCACGATTTACCTACTGTTATCCATTTCTTAAACAAAGTTAAGACCATTGATAAGCCTGTATTGGTTCATTTAGTGACCAAAAAAGGTAAAGGTTATAAATACGCTGAAAATGATGAACGTGGTATTTGGCATGGTGTAGGTCCATTCAATAAAGAAACAAGCGAATTTCTTAATAAAAGCCAAGCGAATGTTAAGAGTTGGAGTAAGATCATTTGTGAAGGTGTAACGAGATTAGCGAAAGAGGATGAACGCATCGTGGTGATTACTCCAGCAATGAAACAAGGTTCAGCCCTTGAAAGTTTTGAACAAGCTTTTCCTGATCGAATTATCGATGTAGGAATTGCGGAAGAACACGCTATCACTTTCGCTGGAGGACTTGCCATGTCCAATATGAAACCCTTCGTATCCATCTATTCGACTTTCCTCCAACGTGCTTATGACCAAATCAACCATGATTTAGCCTTACAGGATCTACCTGTTGTCGTTGGTGTTGATCGCGCAGGCCTTGTCGATGGTGATGGTGAAACCCATCAAGGGATTTTCGATGTTGCTTTCTTACGTCATATTCCTAATACCTATATAATGATGCCAAAAGATGCCCATGAAGCTTATGATTTACTATATACAGCATTTAAATCAGAAAAGTTATGTTTTATTCGTTATCCAAGGGGAAATGCGTCAACAGAAGGTTTAGATGAACATCAATTCACCTATATTCCCCTAGGCTCATGGACCATAGAACGAGAAGGAGAAGATTATATTTTTATCACTTATGGTCCAGGAATAGATTATATCAAAAGCATATGTGACAAAAATCAAATCAATGCGAAAGTTATCAATGCTCGTTTTATTAAACCAATTGATGAGAAACTATTAAAAGATTTAATTAGTGAAAACAAGCCAATCATTGTTTTTGAAGAAGTAGTCAGAACAAGTAGTTTAAATAGCGCGATTTTAGAATTCGCCCAAAAAGAACGCTTAAGTATAAGTAACATTTATAGTATGGCAATTAATGATACCTATGTTGGCCAAGGTGACCGCAATTTACTTTATAAGGAATTACATTTAGACGAAGAAAGTATTTTGAAACTTATAAATAGTTTAAAGGATGAAGCCAATGAAGAAAGAACGAATTGATGTTCTCTTAGTCGAACAAGGTTTTTTCCCAACGCGGGAAAAAGCGCGTCGTGCGGTTATGGCAGGTATTGTCTATGTAGATGAAGAAAAGGTTTTAAAACCAGGGGAACAGGTTGATGTAAATAAAATAATCACCGTTAAAGGTGAATTTATGCCCTATGTATCACGGGGTGGCTTAAAACTTGAACATGCTTTAAAGGTGTTTAATATTAACTTAAATGATAAAATAGTTCTTGATATTGGAGCATCTACGGGAGGATTCACTGACTGTGCTCTTCAGCACGGTGCTAAACTAGTATATGCTTTAGATGTCGGTTATAATCAACTCGATTGGAAAATGCGGAGTCATCCACAAGTTGTTACCATTGAAAGGTGTAACTTCCGTTATGCGACACTAGATTTATTTACCCATGGTCAACCTGAGTTTGCGACCATTGATGTTTCCTTCATTTCCTTACGACTTATTTTACCAGTCTTAAAGGATATTTTGATTGAAGATGGTGAGGTATGCGCCTTAGTTAAACCACAATTTGAAGCAGGTAGGGAGCAAGTTGGTAAGAAAGGTATCGTACGGGATCAAACTGTACATAAAGAAGTCCTTACAAACTTAATTAATTTTTGTGAAGCAAATGGATACACGGTATTAAATCTTACTTATTCACCAATTAAGGGTAGCGAAGGTAATATAGAATTTTTTCTCCATTTAAAGAAAGGAAAAGCGACAACGCCTTGCGTAATAGATATTGAGCAAGTTATTACAGAGGTACATAACTTAGCGAGTGGGTGATAAATATGTTACAAGAGTTAAAAATTAAAGATTTCGCGATTATTGATGATTTAACCATTCAATTTAATGAGGGAATGACGGTTTTAACAGGGGAAACTGGAAGTGGTAAATCGATTATTATCGACGCGATTAATCTCTTATTAGGGGGTAGAGCCACATCCGATGTAATTCGTTTTGACAAAGAAAAAGCAGTTGTAGAAGCCTTATTCTATTACGACAATCCCCAAATCGATAGTTTGTTAGAGGAAATGGGAATTGAAGTAGCCGACGGGATGCTAATCATCAATCGCGAAATCGCTCGCAATGGTCGAAATATCTGTAGAATTAACGGCCAATTAGTTACAGTAAATCAGTTAAAGCAATTAGGTAATCTCCTCGTTGATGTCCATGTCCAACACGACACGCAACGTTTAATATCAGCAAGCAACTATCTCTACTTGTTAGATAGTTTTGCGGATAATGAATTTTTCCAATTATTGGAAAATTATCAAGAAATCTTACATGAATACAATGACTTAATTCATGAATATCGTACCCTCATAAATGAACATAAAACTAATCAAGAAAAAAAGGATTTTTATGAGTTTCAACTTAATGAATTAAAACAAGCTAATTTAAGTCTAAATGAGTATGAAGAACTCTTTGAAAAGCAAAAATCCTATGATAATTACGATAAGTTATATGAAAACCTTAGTTTAACTTATCAGAAATTAGGTGAAAATAACACCGCTAGTAATATCTATGAAAGTGCAACCATATTAAATAAACTTGGATTCATTAGCACAAAATATAACGAGATGAGTGAAACGCTCTTTTCGATTTATTATCAATTAGACGATTTGATCAATATTTTAAATGATGAAATTCAAACTTTAGATTACGATCCTGTTGAACTAGATAGAATTAATGCTCGCTTAGCGATTTATTCAAGTTTTAAACGAAAATACAAAATGGAAATACCTGAACTCATTGATTATATGAATGGGTTAAGAGAAAAGATTGATCGTATCGAAAACTTCGACTTTTTAATACGCGATTATGAGAATAAATTACAAGACAAATTTAAATTATGCTTAAAACTAGCATTTGATCTACGCGAAAAACGAATGAAGATTGCTCGTAATATTGAAAGTAGTTTAATCGAGCATCTAAAGGATTTGCGTTTATTAAATACACGTTTTGAAATCCGCTTTAACGATTTAGAAATAAGCGAAAATGATTATTTAAACGATAAAATCTTCACTAATCAAGGTATCGATATTGTTGACTTCTATATCTCATTTAACCTTGGTGAGCCAGTGAAACCTTTATCTAAGGTCGCAAGTGGTGGAGAACTATCGAGATTCATGTTGGGATTAAAGACGATTCTCACCGAAAAACAAAAACTTTCAACTATTATCTTTGATGAAATTGATACTGGTGTATCGGGGATTACTGCCAGCGCCATCGCACAAAAGATTAAACGCATCAGCAACTCCACTCAAGTTTTATGCATAACGCATTTACCGCAAGTTGCTTCAATTAGTGATCATCATCTCTATATTTCCAAAATTGAAAATAACAATCGCACTAATACTATCGTTAAAGAACTAACAGGTGAAGAACGGGTAGCAGAAATTGCGAAGATGATTTCTGGGGCCAATGTCGACGCCATGACCTTAGATACAGCTAGAAATATGTTAAAAAACCGCTAGACTAAGTTTTGTAAATGCTAATTCCAAATATTTTTCGTTTTTTCGTTAAATATCTTTCGCAAAAGGCGTTAAAAATATGTATGTAGTCTGTAGCGAAAGAGGTGAGTGGAATTAGTCACAAAAAACTTAGTCTCTTTTTTCTTATTGTAACTATTTGCATATTCTTCCCATTTGTTGAAGTTTCTGGTAAAAATCAAGCCATCAAAGCTAGTGACATCTATCTCATCCCAGGTGGTCAAACAATCGGCATTGAAATTCAAACAAATGTGATTGTTGTCGACACATATGCGGTTAAATATAATGGTGCCCTTATAAATCCAGGTAAGGATGCTGGTATTCAGGCTGGGGATGTAATTCTTTCTATTGATGGTCGGAAGATTAATTCAATCGAAGACGTCAAACAAGAACTCGCACGGTATAAAATAGATCAGAACCAGCCAATGAATATGATCATTAAACGAGATAACAAGTACATCGCCAAACAATTATACCCAACTAAGACGGATAATAACATGATTAGTATGGGTATATATTTACGTGACAATATCTCAGGTATAGGCACCTTGACCTTCATATATAACAATTTCTACTTTGGTGCCCTTGGGCATCAGATCAAAGACAAGCATTTCAAAGATTATGAAATTGAAAATGTGAATGGCACCATTAAGGAAGCATATGTGACAGGGATTAAAAAGAGTGTTAGAGGAAAACCAGGTGAGAAAAAAGCACGATTCTCCAAAAATATTGGTAAAATAAACAGTAATACCATCACAGGTGTATATGGTAAAATCGATAATCCTTCCTTCATCAGCAACAAAAAAATGCCCATTGCCTTACAAAAAGACGTCAAATTAGGCAATGCGCAAATCTTAACTTGTATTGAAGGAGACAAGGTCGAAGCCTTCGACATTATGATTATCGATTTACAAAAACAAAATGAAAAAGATATCAAAGGCATTAAATTTAAAGTCACAGATGAACGATTATTGGAGAAAACTGGTGGAATAGTTCAAGGGATGAGTGGAAGTCCAATAATTCAAAATAATCGAATAATCGGGGCGGTAACACATGTTTTGGTCGATGATGCGTCGATTGGTTATGGGGTTTATATCGAATACATGCTTGAGGAAATGGGGATAGAAATCATTGGGTAGGTATTTTTTTTCGACAAATTCGACTTGATAATAATTTTTGTACTATTATTTTACGATTAATAAATGTCGAAAAATGTATGATATATATAATAAAATCGTAATTTATAAAAATTATATTGATAGTGCAAATATAAGTATTTTATAATGAATTCGTAGACTTTCTTGAAACATTTTAGAGGGGGGATAGAGTTAATGTCACGGATTAAAGTTTTCATCACTGATGATAGTCGCGAACATGTGACAATGATGCGGGAGATTATTAATTTACAAGAAAACATGGAAGTTGTGGGATGCACGTATGATGGAATGAGTTTGTTAGAAAAACTAAAAACAACCGATGTTGATGTTCTATTATTAGACATTGTCATGCCAAACTTCGATGGAATTCAAGTCTTACAAAAACTTAATTCCGACCCTTCTTATAAGCGTCCCAAAAGCATTATCGTCTTCAGTGCTTTTAACCAAGAGTCTTTGTTAACAAAATCTTCTGAACTTGGTGCTGATTATTTCGTAATGAAGCCGTTTAATGTGAACTACATCATTAATTTAATTAATGATTTGGGTACGAAGAATAGTATTAATAAGAAACCCAAAACCAATGTATATGCAATTCAAAATGACACGAATTATGACTTGAATACAGAAATCACGAATATACTCCATGAAATCGGTGTTCCAGCACACATTAAAGGATATTTATACTTACGTGAATCAATAGCGATGGTTTATCATAATATTGAAATCCTTGGTTCTATCACTAAGGTTTTATATCCTGAAGTCGCAAAAAAGTTTCGCACTACTTCTTCAAGGGTCGAAAGAGCAATCCGTCATGCGATTGAAGTAGCTTGGAATAGAGGAAATATCGATGCGATTAGTTCGATTTTCAGTTATACAGTAAGTCTTTCTAAATCCAAACCTACAAACTCCGAGTTCATTGCGATGATTGCTGATAGACTAAGACTAGAACATCGGAAAGCTTCTTAAAATCTTTATAAAATAAAAAATACTGTACATTGATTCAATGTGCAGTATTTTTTTGTTTATATTAGATAAATTAGCCAAACAATTAATCCTCCAACTATCGGAACAACGAAGGCAAGAACCATTAAGATTAGGATTAATTTACGGAAGCGCATTTGGTTTAAACTGCGACCGTGTTTCTTTAACAATAATGATGATGATTGATTAATGTTTGTCTTGGATTTCGCTTTTGCTTTATTTGCCATGCTTTTCACCTCAATACAAAAATGATATAATAGCGTTATACACGAAGTTATTATAATATATTTTGCCGAAAATTAAAAGGGGTGAACGGATGAAAAAACAGGTAAAAATCATTTTTCATATCGATATGAATGCGTTTTTCATAGCATGTGAATTAATACGTCACCCTGAATTAAAAAATATCCCCTTAGCGATAGGTAGTAAAGCAGCAATTTTCAATAAAGGGGTAATATTAAGCGCAAGTTACGAAGCACGTAAATTTGGGATAAGAAGTGCAATGTCCGTTTTTGAAGCTAAGCAATTATGTCCCCAATTAAAAATTATTCCTGGAGATCATGAATATTATGAAGAAATTTCGCAGAAATTTATCGGTTTTTTGCGGAAATACACTGATTTAATTGAAGTTGCTTCAATTGATGAAGCATATTTAGATATGACGGAAGTATGTAAAACTAGGCATGCTATTGATGTGGCTAAAGAGATTCAAGATACATTATTAAATGAATACCAATTACCATGTAGTATTGGGATTAGTATTAATAAATTTCTAGCCAAAATGGCATCCGACATGAAAAAGCCATTAGGAATTACGGTAATTAGGAAAAGGGAATTACCAGAAAAACTATGGCCCTTAACCATTGACAAAATGTTTGGGATTGGGAGTAAAACTGCACCTAAATTAATGAATGCTGGGATAAAAACCATAGGTGATTTAGTTAAAGATGAAAATAAACCGATCATCAAAAGTATTTTAGGTAATCTCAGCGAATATTTCATTGAAGCAGCCTTGGGTAATAGTGATGATACAGTTGACCCAAATAGAAATAGTGAGTACAAGAGTATTGGCAATTCTTCTACGTATATTCATAATTTACATACTGCTGAAGAAGCCTATGCTGAACTACAGAGACTTGCGAAACTAGTCGCAAGTAGGTTAACTGAACATCGTTATGTTGGTAAAACAATAACTGTTTCTATCAAGTATCCTGATCTTTCTGTTCATAGTAAAAGCCGTACACTAACAGAATTTACCAATAATTTTGAAATCATCTATCAAGAAGCTTGCGATTTGTTTGATAAATTATGGAAACATGAACCGATAAGACTATTAGGAGTTAGTGTAAAGGAATTAAAAGAAAAACAGCAAATTTATGAGCAATTAACGCTATTTAATTACCAGGAATATGTAGAACAGGAACAGTTAATTAGAGTAGTAAACACCCTAAAACGTAAATTTGGTGATAAAGTAATTAAGAAAGGGATGTCAGAAAAATAATGGAAGAAACAAAGAACTATACGATAATTACTGGTAGTTCAAAAGGTATTGGTAAAAATCTTGCCATTGAATTCGCCAAAAATGGCCACAATTTAATTTTAGTGGCCCGGGGTAGTGAAATACTATCTGAATTAAAAAAGCAATTAGAGAGCCTATATAATGTTTCTATTGAAGTGTTTCCCTGTGATTTAAACGACTTACAACAAGTAGAAAAAGTCTTTAATCAGATAAATAATTATAATATTAATTGTTTGATCAATAACGCAGGGATAGGTATATTTACAAAAGTAGAAGAAATTGACAATAAAGAGCTACTTATGCAAATGAATGTAAATGTGCTTGCACCTATAATGATTACCAAAATGTTATTACCGAATTTAAGCAAAAATAAGGGCTCTGTGATAAATATTTGTTCCGTGCTTAGTTATATGCCTAACACCAAATCAAGCGTTTATACGGCTGGAAAAAGCGCTTTATATGCCTTTTCTAACACATTACGTTTAGAATATCCTCATCTCCATGTATTAACTGTCCATCCAATAACTGTTGAAACAACTTTTTTCGCAGATCCAAATTATTTAAACAACATTAAGACGAAATTAAAGCCAGAATTAGTTGCGAAGAAAGTTTTTCGGGCATATAAAAAGAAGAAAAGGCGTTTAAATATACCCAAATTAATATTTTGGTTAAATTTATTCTACCAAATTTGTCCGAAATTCATTGATAAATTAAATCGCAAATATTTTTCTCATAAATAGAATAAGCCTATTCATCACCTCAATATAATTTAATAGATATGATTGAGGTGATGAAAATGCGGAAAAAAAGGTACCATTTTTCTCATCCTCCAACCACAGAAAGAAGTAATAACTTTATATATTATCTGTTTCCTATCGCACTATTAATAACTGGTTTTGTCAGTGGTAATGCGGTAAGTTATGAGTTAAATAATCGTAATCTTTTATCGGTAATAAATCCTATTATCACGAATATTAATAATTTAAATGTAAGTAAATCTTTTATTATCTTAATAAGAAGTTTTTTTAAACATTTTACTTATCTTTTTGCGATTTGGTTTCTTGCTTTTACTATTATTGGTATAATATTAGTAGTGTTCATAGTCTTTTTCATAGGTTTTATTTATGGTCTTGTGATTAGTAGTTTTTCCTATCAACTGGGACTGTCTGGATTTATGGTTGGCTTTTTTTATACCTTTCCGCAAAATATTATCATCCTACCATTAGTAATTTATATGACAAGTCAATCACTTCGCATGACGGTTTTCCTTTTTAGGAGTATAATACAGATGAATAGTAGACTTAATCTAAGAGTAGTACTCAATGAGTATTATCAAAAGCTCTTATTTTGTGTAGGAGTTTTGATAATTTATGCTTTTGTTGTAACAATCTTTGGAAGATATTTTGTGAATATTTTGAAATCACTAATATAAGGATAGTGAAAAAGATGAAAATTAAGCAAAATGAATTAAACAAGTATGTTAAAAAAATCCGTGAGAGTAGCGCCAAAATTACCCCTCAACGTTTAGAGATTCTTAAAGTACTGTTAAGAAACAAAGATGAGCACTATACAACAGAGGATATTATAAAGCAGTTAAAAAACAAAAAAATAGGTCAAGCTACCGTTTATCGAACGATGGAACTATTTTGTCAAGCAGGAATACTAAAGAAAGTTAACTTTAAGAATGAGGATATAGCTCGCTATGATCTTGTTGATTTAACGGTACCACATTTCCATCATCATCTCGTCTGTAATAATTGTGGTAGGGTAATGGAAATCACGGAGGACTTACTCGAAACACTAGAAGAGCGCATTGAAAGTGTCTATAATTTTAAAGTTACCGATCATGAGTTAGTCATTAAAGGAGTTTGTGCAACTTGCCAAACTGGTGAGAACCATGAGCAAACTTGATTATTATATTGATGAATTTACGCAATACTTAATAATTGAAAAGAACTTAAGTACCAACTCAGTAAACTCCTATAACCGCGACATTATCGATTATGTAGATTATCTCGAGCGAGAGTATCAGATTACGGATGTAAAAGATATTAAAAGGGATCATATTATAAATTATTTATCATCGTTATATGATGAAAACATGAAACCACGCACCATTGCGCGGCGTATCGCTGCTATCCGTAATTTTCATAAATTCTTATTTCTCAATGAATATGTCAACGAAAATGTATCATCCTATGTAGAATCACCTAAACTAGATAAAGAACTACCAGAAGTCTTATCGGTAGAAGAAGTAAACGAACTAATTGATTCTGTTAATGGTGATGATGCAGTATCAATTCGGAATAAAACGATTTTTGAGTTATTGTATTCTACAGGCTTACGTGTGAGTGAACTTATCAATCTCAATATTGATGACATCCACTTAGCTATGGGTGTTATACGTTGTCGTGGTAAAGGAAATAAAGAACGGATTATTCCAGTAGGTGAAGTAGCACATCAATTATTAGATCAATATCTTAATCAAGCACGAAAAGTGTTAAATAAACATTACGATAATCAAACATTGTTTCTAAGTATTCATGGTTATAAGTTAGATCGGCAACGTGTGTGGCAAATCGTTCGCGAAGAAGCAAAAAAATTAGGTTTAAAAGTAACGCCCCATACCTTTAGACATTCTTATGCGACTCACATGTTAGAAAATAAAGCAGATATAAGATACATTCAAGAGATGTTGGGGCATAGTAGTTTATCAACAACACAGATTTATACACATATAAATAGTAAAACATTATCAGAAGTAATTGAACACTTTCATCCAAGAAGTAAAAAGAAAGAAAATATTAATAATAATAGAGAAGGTGATTAGATATGAAATACAAACGCGTCTTTTTAATTGTACTAGATTCATTAGGATGTGGTGCATTGGAAGATGCCCATCTCTATGGTGATGCAGGAGCAAACACGATTAAGCATATTTCCGAACATTTTGATTTAAATATCCCTCATCTACAAAGTTTAGGTTACGGTAATCTCACTGAAATCCGTAACGTACCACCTACCAATAATCCTGTTGGCTATTATACAAAAATGAAAGAAAAATCGGTAGGTAAAGATACAATGACAGGCCACTGGGAAATGATGGGATTATATATTACCAAACCCTTTAAGACCTTTACTGATACTGGATTCCCAGAAGAATTAATTAAAGAACTTGAGGCACGGACAGGCCGTAAAGTAATTGGTAATTACGCCGCAAGTGGTACAGAAATCATTAAAGAGCTTGGTGAAGAACATATGCGTACAGGCGCAATGATTGTATATACATCAGCTGATAGCGTCTTACAAATTGCGGCTCATGAAGAAGTAATCCCAATTAGCGAATTATATCGAATTTGCGAGATTGCCCGTGAAATAACATTAAAAGATGAATGGAAAGTAGGGCGGATTATCGCAAGACCCTTTATCGGCACCAATAAAGACAACTTCCAACGCACACCTAACCGTCATGATTATGCCTTAAAACCATATGGTAAAACAGTACTTAATTACCTTAAAGAAGCAAATTATGATGTAATTTCTATTGGTAAAATTAACGATATCTATGATGGTGAAGGTATAACAGAAGCTTACAAGTCTAAATCCAACGATGATGGTTGTGAAATCTGCTTAAACATCATGGATAAAGATTTCACCGGTCTTTGTTTTATGAACTTGGTTGATTTCGATGCGGTATATGGTCACCGTCGTAATCCACAAGGTTATGGCGAAGCCATTAACGAATTCGATCGTTATTTAGGTAAAATGATGGACAAGTTAAACGATGATGATTTATTAATCATTACAGCAGATCACGGTAATGACCCTGTTCATCACGGAACGGACCATACGAGAGAATATACACCACTGTTAGTCTATAATAAGAAATTCTTAGAACCAAAGGGATTACCAGTTAGAGAAACTTTTGCGGATATTGGTGCAACCATCGCGGAAAACTTCCAAGTAGCACAAGGCGAAATTGGGACAAGTTTCTTAAGCGATTTAAAGTAATTTAAGAAAAATGAATAAGCTAGAATGGAAATTAATCCATTCTAACTTTTTTTGTTTACGGTATTAAAAATAGTATGGTAAAATAAAAAGAATGGAGGTGTTTTCATGAATATCAAGCAAATAAAGAGATACGCCACAAATAATCGTACTTTTGAACGGGGATTAGACTACTATGAATCTAATCATGTTCAAAATTATCGTTTGCAGACTGGAGATACAATTACGCTTACGGCTGATGTCGTAGGTAGTTTAAATAATATATATAAAGTTAAAGCAGAAATAGGTTATGATCAAAACTTAAAAGACTATCATTGTCAATGCATTGCCCACGAAACTTATAAAGGTTGTTGTAAACATGTTGTCGCACTATTATTGAAGTATTATTATGACATTGGTCATAAACCCTCATTAATTACCCAAGTTCAAACAAAAACAGATGATGAAGTTCGTTCAATGATTAAGGAATACACCACAAGAAACATTAATCTAGCTTTACAAGAGACAAGTTATCAAAAAGTTAGATTAATTCCCCACTTAGTTATTTCGCGAGGACAAAATATCATGTTAAGGTTCCTAATTGGTCATGTCCGCCCTTATGTCTTAAAAAGTATTCAGGATTTTGTCCTTTACATGAATGAAAAACGGATTGTTAGTTATGGTAAGAATTTGACTGTATATCATGATTTATTGAATTTTACAGAAGATTCGCGAGATGTAGTAAAATTCTTGCTTGATACATATAACGATATTACCTTCTATGACAATCGTGCAAGTTATTATAGATATATTCATGATCCACGTTACTTAATTCTTTCACCCAGATCTCTTGATCAATTTTTTAACATTTATGTAAATAAAACCATTACCATTGAAGAAGACTTTTATGAAAAAGAAATACTATTAACCGATGAAAAACCTAATATTGTCTTATCAATTAAACCATATAACGAAGATTCTTTTAAAGCAAGTATAAACATAAATGACGCTTTGCTACTAAGAGGGGAAAAATATCAGTACTTACTATTTGAAAATAAATTATACCGGTTAAGTCCAGAAATAATGGATAAGATTGATGTGCTTATTAAGGCTATGCAAAGGAAGGGTAGTGGTCTTATCATCAATCGCTTAGATATGTCAAGTTTCTGCGCTAATGTGTTAAATATAATTAGCGATGTGGTAAATATAGATGCTGATTTAGAATTATTAAGGGAATTTGAGCCAGTACCTCTTATTACTAATCTTTATATTGATTTAGACAAGGACAATGTCATTACCGCTAAATTAGTCTTTAACTATGGTGATATAGAAATAAATGCCTTAGAAGATACACAAACCGATTTTTACCGTAATGTTAAAGATGAGTTAATCGCTAAAAATCTTATTAAGAAGTATTTTGAAGCCGAAGACAAAGTAAATTTACAATATGTTATATATGATAGTGATTTAATTATTAACTTATATACTGAAGGGCTAACTGAACTTGCGAAGTACATGCACATTTATGTATCTGAACGCTTTAGACAAATTGTAAGAAAACCACCAACAATTAGAATTGGTGTTAGAGTAGATAATTCACTGTTAGATTTAACTATTGATACAGAAGATTTCCCGCTTGAGGAACTAAAAGAAATCCTTGAAACATATAAAGCACAAAAGAAATATTATCGTCTTAAAGATGGTTCTTTCCTCAATTTAGAAGATGAAACAATTGGTGATTTTTTAGAGCTAGCGGAAGGATTGGATCTCGAGTTTGATAAGGATAATATCCAGGAGGTAAGTGTACCAAGGTATTATGCTCTTTATCTTGACAATATCCTTAAAACAGGGAAGAGGATTAAGTCTGAACGGGATAATACCTTTAAAGAAATCGTTAGAGATTTACGAAATGTCGATGATACAGCTTTCCAAGTTCCTGAGCATTTAAACAACATTCTAAGAAATTATCAAAAGACAGGCTTTAGATGGCTGAAAACACTGAGTTATTATGGTTTTGGCGGTGTATTAGCGGATGATATGGGGTTAGGTAAGACCATTCAAATGATTGCGTTAATCGATTCCTACCTAAGCGAGAATCCTAATTACCTACCTTCGTTAGTTACATGTCCAGCTTCACTTATACTAAATTGGGAAATGGAGTTTAATAAATTCGCACCTCACATTAAAGTTCTAACTATCATGGGACCATTAGAAACACGACAAGAGTTAATCTCGCACATTAATGATTATCATGTTATAATTACAAGTTATGATTATTTAAAACGCGATATTTCCCTATATCGCGATGTAGAGTTTATGTATCATATTATCGATGAAGCGCAATATATTAAGAATCATTTAACCCAAAATGCGCGTAGTGTCAAAAGAATTAAAAGCAACTTGCGTTTTGCGTTAACGGGTACACCAATCGAAAATAACTTGGCAGAAATCTGGTCCATTTTTGATTTTATCTTACCAGGTTATTTACTCAGTTATCAAAAATTTAACAAAGAATACGAAATACCCATCATAAGAGACAATAATGAAGAAAAATTAAACAAACTTAAACGGTTAGTAACACCATTTATTTTAAGACGTTTAAAGAAGGATGTTTTAAAAGAATTACCACCAAAAACCGAAACGGTGCTCTATACAAAACTCGAAGGTGAACAAGAAAAACTATATCTAGCTAATTTAGCACTAGTTAAGAAAGAAATAACAGAAAAGATTAATCTAATGGGATTAAATCAAAGTCGCATTATGATTCTCTCCATGCTTACAAGATTGCGCCAAATATGTTGCGACCCAAGGCTATACTATGACAACTACAAAGGTGAAAGTGCCAAATTAGATATGTGCTTAGAATTACTAGAAACTACCATTCAATCGGGTCATAAGGTTCTACTGTTCTCACAATTCACATCGATGTTAGCGATTATTAGGGAAGAATTAGAAAAGCGTAAGATATCTTACTATTTATTACAAGGAAGTACTCCTAAAGAAGAAAGATTATGGATGGTAGAGAAGTTCAATAACGATGACACGAAAGTATTTCTAATCTCCTTAAAAGCTGGGGGAACGGGTCTAAATCTAATTAGTGCGGATGTCGTCATCCATTATGACCCCTGGTGGAATCTTAGTGCTGAAAATCAAGCTACTGATCGTACCCACAGAATCGGCCAAACGGAAACAGTACAAGTTTATAAACTTATTGCGAAAGATACGATTGAAGAGAAGATTTTACACCTTCAAGAAGCAAAGCAAAAACTTGCTGATAGTGTCATTGTAGAAGATGATGGTATAATTACCAGAATGACTGATGAAGAAATATTATCCTTGTTTAAATAACTTTATTTTTCTTAAATATAAATAAAAAAAGACTGAAATGTCTTGTTTATGGTTATGATATATTTAGGCTCTCTGTTAAATAGTGTTAGTGAATAATTTCCAATAACCTGATAGACCAGGTTTAAGCAGATTTGCTTAAACCTTTTTTTTATATTTAATTAGTTTACTAAGTTTATGTACTATTAGAATCCTAACCTTAAAGTGATAGAAACTCCTATATCCAAACGCTACTCGCTTTATTACTTTGATTCTATTTTGAGCGTGAGAAAACTACCAATATTGGTAAATTTCTCGCGAACGAATAGGTTACTTTTATTGTAACATTAACAGGATGCGTTGAATCCTTAGTTTTAAATATGAATTCATATTAGACTCTTTAGATAAGGTGAAATGATGGGGGATATAAGTAAGTTTAGTATGATAGACAAGAGACTTAACACCTCTAACATCTCCAAGAGTGTTGAGAACATAAGGAATATTGTTTTAAGTTTAAAAGAACAAAGAGTTACTATCTTGTTAGCTAGTCATATCAAAAAGGAATAAGTTCTGTCATTCTTTGAAGTATACATAAAACCTTCTATCAACAATTTGATAGAAGGTTTATTTATTTGTCCACACCAGTATATTTATAGTCATTCTTATAAATTCAATAATATTTACATAAAAATAGAGTAGGGTATTTTGTCGAAAATACCGTATACCATTAATAATAGAATTCAACTTAAATATTTCCGCCTATTTCACATTTTACTCTTAATTATATTCAATCCCCCTATTCTGTTATATTAGCCCATAATTTATTTTGTCGATTTTGGTATTATCTATTTAATCATTTTCACAATCTACATCATGTACTATTATTTCCTATTACCATTGTTATCTATCCAGCTGCTCTTGTTGATTATTGTCGTTTTATAAAGAATATCATCTACTTCTATAGAAATTGATAATTTATTGTAGAATTTGCCTGTGACATGCAACTTAATATTTTAGGATGTACGATTATACATCTTTCTGCAAATTACACGCAATTTAACATCATCATAATATTAGCATAATTCATAGTTCATTTATGATTATATTAACATCTATCAGATTTTGTCATTTCTTCTATTCTTTCTTATGACTATTTCGCTTATTTCGATCTTTTCCAATGTGGTTAATCTTCGCTTTTTTACACCTTGTATGAACAATACAAAATTGAGTTTAGTATAACTATTTTTTTATATTATCAAATAATATTATATATAAACTTTATAAATAGGGTAGTGTAACTAATTTATTCATTATACATTGTGTGAATATTTTAAACATATTCTTATATAATATTATGAATATATTTAAGTATTTTAAACTAAGTATTTATATCGTAAACTAATATGAATATTTTTACTTATAATATAATTTATTGTTTAGTAATATTAAATTTACATGAATTATTAATTATACATAATATATATTATAGGAAGTTGATTATATATAACTATTTACATAGTAAAAGTGCTCGTATTTTACATCTTGATATGGTTAGACTTGTTTATAGGGTATAAAAACACAAGAAGTTAATTGTAATTTCAATCTGTAATGTAACATAAATTTAATCTCCAATCTCAAAAAGTTACTTGAAGGTAATACCAAATTAGGCGACTTCTCTCCTCGTTGGACGCTGTTCCTGCATGGTCGATAAACTAATATCGCTACGCAGGTCCAAGAATTTCTTTATAATACTATTAAGTTAGACTAATATTACTAATTACGACTTTTCTTGATCCAATGTATGTACATTAATTAATATTCAGATTATAAACGATATAAAAATAATAAGTCTCCTATTAGAATTCAACTTATAGGAGACTTATTATATGCATTGTAAAATTATTTAGTTGAGTATAATTAAATACTAATTACTTAATCTAACTCCAGGATTGCCATTTGAACCATTTAATCAAGGTTTACCATCGGGTACATTTATTACATAATCTTTACCTTTTCCACCTGGTCCTCCTAGCCCTCCTATACCACCATTACCAGGAGTCCCTGAAGAGCCATTTACTCCATTTCTTAACAAGATACCGTCGGAAACGTCGATGTTAATAGCTTTGCTTCCTAGTCCGTTTTTACCTGAATTGCCACCATTTCCACCTGAACAACCATCTTCTCCTCTACTTCCATTGTCACCATC
>ENA-UPSA01000657-UPSA01000657.1-bioreactor-metagenome-genome-assembly--contig:-NODE-657-length-45769-cov-5.542963_pt1 | contig 45769 bp, 39 predicted proteins | sample MGYA00238183_ERZ773288 | MGnify/ENA primary metagenome ERZ773288 (study PRJEB29028, sample SAMN07631243) | bioreactor metagenome | isolation source: Switchgrass digestor | place: USA: Dartmouth... | reverse complement strand
GTGTGCAATGTAATTTCATTTTACTAAGTTCAACCCCAACATTTGACGAAGAACCTATAAAAAACAGGTTGCCTTATCAAGGCAACCTGTTTTAGCGAATGGATTATTTTATTCTGTACCTTCTTAATTTTGAATCGAGACCTTGTACTAATTCAGTAAGATTTCTTGCAGCAATGCTCATTTCTTCTATAGCATGAAGCTGATTCTCGGTTGTAGCTGCAACTTCTTCGCTGGAAGCGGCAGTTTGCTCAGAAACTGAAGAAATGTTTTCAATTGCATCAATAACATTATTTTTATCATTTTGCATTTTAATTAATGCGTCATTAACTTCATTAATTCTTTCAATTATTGAATTAATAGCATTTGCTATGTTATTAAATGCGTTTGCTGTTTCAGCGAATGCCGCATTCTGTTCGTTAGATACAGCTTTTAGATTTTCCATAGCTTTAAGAGCCTGCTGCGATTCTTCCTGTATATTTTCCAAAAGATTTGTTATTTCTTCTGTGGACTTTCTGCTGTCGTCTGCAAGCTTTCTGATTTCATCAGCAACAACAGCAAAACCTTTTCCTGCTTCGCCTGCACGCGAAGCTTCTATTGCTGCGTTTAATGCTAATAAGTTTGTCTGTTCCGCAATGGTTTCTATGGTTTCAACAAAGACTCCGATATCTTTTGTAGTGTTGGCAAGCCTGTCAACAACTGAGAATATTTTTTCTGATGAACGGTAAGTTTCATTAGATTTTTCCCTAAGAACATCAACGGAATCCAGACCAATGCTGTTAAGCTCACTGATTTTGTCTGTTTCTTCAATTACTCTGTTGTAACTCTTAAAAACAAAGTTTATCTGGTCGGAAAGTTTATCAACTACTTCAACTCCATGTTGCGCTTCAATAGCTTGTTCTGACGCACCTTTAGCTATTTCATCGACAGTTTTGGAAATCTCATTTATTGCTTCAGCCGCTTCTTCGGCAGTAGTATTAACTTTAGCTGTTGCATGTACAATGGATCGTGAAATAGTAAAAAAGCCGTCAATCAAAGAACGAATATCACTTAGCACAACATTTACGGTAGATGATACTTCGCTAAGATTGCCATAGGTTTTGGAAACAACCAAATGGGAGAAGTCTCCTTTTTTTATTAATTCCATTTCAGCAGCAAACCTTTTTGTCAGCTTGTTTAATGTTACGGTCGCTACTGTATTTACTACTGCTATAGCAATAAATCCATACAGTACAAAGAGAACAAAGGAATGAAACATAAAACTTTCGCCGGTTGCTTTTACACTATCAATAATAGAAAAGATAAAACCAAGAGCTATGACACCGGCACAGGCTTTTGTCATTATACTTGATCTTTTCTTTCTTATGTAACTGTTTTTGTTTTTGGTAGTGGAGCTTTGTGTAGAAATATTAGTACTATCCATAGTTTTCCCCCTTAGGCGTAATGAGAAAATATTACTTTATGTTTTCGATATTATGTAACAAAAATCCTTCTTTTTTTTAATATTTTATTATATTTTATTTATAAGAAATTATAAATTTTTACTGAGTTAATATTATAGTTCAGAACTAATTTTTCTTTACATCTATCTAAATAAAAACATTGTGTCTGGAAACTGTTATGTCAAAAATTCATCATCGATTGTCATAAGTTAAGAAATATTACATAATAAATTATATAATTACTTCTTAAAATATACAAGGTTAGTTCAGTATTTAAAATATATTGCAATTAAAAGGAAATATATTGACTTTAGTTGTATAGTTGTATACAATAATACAAATAAACAAACACACATGAATGTAACTTAATTTTGCTTTCAGTTAAGATATGGAGGTTGAAAAAATGGGATTGAATCTAGCGCAGAAAATTATTAAAGATCATCTTGTAAGTGGGGAAATGATACCTGGCAAGGAAATCGCCATAAGGATTGATCAAACTCTTACACAGGATTCAACAGGTACTATGGCTTATCTTCAGTTTGAGGCGTTAGGAATGCCAAGGGTAAAAACTAAAAAGTCTGTTGCATACATAGATCATAACACGCTTCAGGCTGGGTTTGAAAATGCTGACGATCATAAATATATTCAAACCGTTACATCCAAGCATGGAATATATTTTTCACGTCCCGGAAACGGTATATGCCATCAGGTACATTTGGAGAGATTCGGAGTACCGGGAATGACACTTCTTGGTTCAGACAGCCATACTCCAACAGGCGGAGGCATCGGAATGCTTGCGATAGGAGCAGGAGGGCTCGATGTAGCAGTTGCTATGGGTGGAGGACCATACTACCTTATGATGCCGAAAGTATGCAAAGTAGAACTTAAGGGTAAACTGAAACCTTGGGTTACAGCAAAAGATATTATACTTGAAGTTCTTCGCATAATGACAGTAAAAGGCGGAGTTGGTAAAGTAATAGAATATGGCGGTGAAGGAATTGCGAACCTGACTGTGCCGGAAAGAGCTACAATAACTAATATGGGTGCGGAATTGGGTGCAACAACTTCAATATTCCCCAGCGATGAAGTTACAAGGGAATTCTTAAAAGCTCAGGGCAGAGAATCTGACTGGGTGGAAATTAAACCTGATCCGGATGCTCATTATGATGAATATATCGAAATAAATCTGGATACACTGGAACCTTTGGCAGCAAAACCGCATAGTCCGGACAATGCAGCCAAGGTAAGTGAAATAGGGAAAATTAAAGTTGACCAGGTTGCAATAGGAAGCTGTACTAATTCATCATATGTAGATATGATGAAGGTTGCCGCAATATTGAAAGGAAGAACCGTAAATCCAAATGTTAGTCTTGTTATAGCTCCGGGTTCCAAACAAGTGCTGACAATGCTGGCTAAGAACGGAGCTTTGGCGGATATGGTAGCGGCAGGGGCAAGAATACTTGAATCTGCATGCGGTCCATGTATAGGTATGGGACAGGCACCTGCTACAGATGCGGTATCATTGCGTACTTTTAACAGAAATTTTGAAGGAAGAAGCGGTACAAAATCAGCTAAAGTATATCTTGTAAGTCCTGAAGTTGCAGCCGTTAGTGCTATAACCGGAGTACTTACTAATCCGCAGGAATTTGGTGAATCTCCTGTTATAAAGATGCCGGAAAAATTCGAAGTTAACGATAATATGATAGTACCGCCTGCACCTGAAGGAACAGATGTCGAAGTTGTCAGAGGCCCAAATATCAAACCTTTCCCTGTAAATACCGAATTACCTGAAAAAGTAGAAGGGAAGGCATTGATAAAAGTCGGAGATAATATCACTACGGACCACATTATGCCGTCAAATGCGAAATTGCTTCCATATCGTTCAAATGTACCGTATCTTGCAGAATTTTGTCTCACTCCTTGTGATCCGGAATTTCCTGCAAGAGCAAAAGAAAACAGAGGAGGATTTATAATCGGAGGTTCGAATTACGGCCAGGGATCAAGCCGCGAGCATGCTGCTCTTGCACCGCTTCAGCTTGGCATTAAGGGAGTCATTGCAAAATCTTTTGCAAGAATACACATGGCTAATCTAATAAACTCCGGTATATTGCCTCTTACATTTGCAAATGAAGCTGACTATGATGAAATTGATCGTGATGACGTACTTGTACTTGAGAATATCAGACAACAGATAAAAACCGGAAATGAACTTATTGTAAAAAATGTTACTAAAAACAAAGAAATAAAAGTAAATATAACCTTATCAGAAAGGCAAAAAGATATTATACTTGCTGGAGGGCTGCTTAATTACACAAGAATGCAAAACTCATAAAAATAAATTTAACATTGTCGCCTAACCCAGTGGGGGAGTGGAATATGTCTATACTCGAGAATTATGATAAAAATAACAGCAATTCTTTAAGAGCAAAGGTATTTAACCAGCTTCAGAATGATATATTGAACGGAAAATATAAACAGGGATCCAGCTTGATCGAAACAAAGCTTTCCGAAGATATGGGCGTCAGCAGGACGCCCATCAGGGAAGCCATCAAGCAGCTTGAGCTGGAAGGACTGGTACAGACTGTACCTCATAAGGGTGTTGTCGTAAAGGGCATATCATCAAAAGACATTAGGGATATTTATACAATTCGTATGTTGATAGAAGGACTGGCAGCAAGATGGGCAGCTGAGAATATCACAGATGAGGAACTTAATGAATTGCAGGAAGCTGTTGATTTAGAAGAATTCTATACGAATAAGAATGATTCTCAGCATTTATTGAAATTTGATTCAAGATTTCATGAAATAATTTTCAATGCAAGTAAAAGTAAACCGCTTAAACAAATTTTAAGCACATTTCACAATTATGTTCAAAGAGCAAGGAATGCTTCTCTTGGATCACCTTCCAGAGCCAGAGAAGCACTTAAGGAGCATAAGGCTATACTGCAGGCAATTAAGGAGAAAGATCCAGATAAGGCAGAAAAATTAACAACCGAGCATATTAAAAATGCAAGTAAATATCTGCTGAAACAGCAGTTTTAATCTTATTGGACTCATAAAGGATTTATCACGGACGGTTTAAGTAATTTGATTGTTGTTGCGGTGGAATATTTGAATTAGGAGTATGTGTAAGTTTTCAAAAGTAAGAGAATAAAGGAGGGATATCATGTACAAAGATATTAGTAAAGAAAGTAAAATAATGAAGGAATATACTGAATTAGCAATAAAAAATAATCAACTGGAAAAAGAATTATATACTAAATATAATGTTAAAAGAGGCCTTAGAAATGCAGATGGGACGGGAGTTTTAGTAGGCCTGACGGAAATTGGAGAAGTACATGCATATATAATTGAAGAAAATGAAAAAGTGCCTGTTGACGGTAAACTTTTTTATAGAGGTATAAATATAACTGATTTTGTGAATGGTTTTGTAAGTGATCAAAGATTTGGTTTTGAAGAATGCTGCTATCTGCTACTTTTCGGACAGCTGCCAGATAGTCAGCAATTAAAGGAGTTTACGGAACTACTTGGCCAAAACAGAAAATTGCCTGATGAATTTACAACAGACATGATTCTTAAGACTCCGAGCCGGGATATTATGAACAAGCTTTCAAGAAGTGTTCTAGCTATGTATTCTTTTGATGAGAACCCTGAGGACACTAGCATAGAGAATGTTCTCAGACAGTCAATTAAATTGATAGCGGTATTTCCGACCCTGGCTGCATATGCATATCAGGCTCTATCGCATTATTTTTTGAACAACAGCCTTTATATACATATACCTCAGGCAAATTTAAGTACGGCTGAAAATATTCTATATATGATAAGGCCTGACAGCAAATATACAAGATCAGAAGCAGAATTATTAGACCTTGCCCTTGTTCTTCATGCAGAGCACGGAGGAGGTAATAATTCTACATTTACAACACATGTGGTAACTTCATCAGGAACTGATACTTATTCAGCAATATCTGCTGCCATAGGGTCTTTAAAAGGGCCGAAGCATGGGGGCGCAAATATTAAGGTCATGGAAATGATGGAAGACATAGAAGCAAATATAAAGGATTGGGAAGATGAAGAAGAAGTAGCGGCTTATATTACAAAAATACTAAGAAAAGAAGCTTATGACGGTTCCGGGTTTATATACGGAATGGGGCATGCGGTTTACACTCTTTCTGATCCAAGAGCAGTGCTTTTAAAACAAAAAGCCGAGTTATTGGCTGCTGAAAAGGGTATGGAAAAGGAATATAATCTTTACAAAACAATAGAAAAATTAGCACCGGGTATTTTTGCAAAGGAACGGAACAACGGTAAAGTTATTTGTGCGAATGTAGATTTTTATTCGGGGTTTGTTTATAAGATGCTCGGTATACCTCAGGAACTATACACAGCGATTTTTGCCATTGCAAGAATTGCAGGATGGTGTGCTCACAGAATTGAGGAACTGATAAACGGCGGAAGAATAATCAGACCTGCATATAAAAGTGTGGCTAAGAAAAAAGAATACTGCAGTTTAAGCGAAAGATAAGAATATCTTGCGAGAATACCAAATAAAAAGAACCATTCGTTCGAATGGTTCTTTTTTTTGGTAGCCCGTAGGGGACTCGAACCCCTGTTTACGCCGTGAGAGGGCGCCGTCCTAGGCCGCTAGACCAACGGGCCATATATACATGTAATGTTCAATTTTATGCAAGGAGTATTATAACACCATTATATATAAAACGCAATACTATTTTTTTTGCCCGCCTTGTCATGATTTATATTTATGCTATAATTTCATTTGTATATAAAAGAGACAGGAGAGCAATATGAAATTACCTTTAGATTTTTTAAACAAGATGGAGAAACTGTTAGGCCCCGAAGAATATGACGAATTTATAGAGTCATATGACATGCCGAGGTATTATGGTCTCAGGGTGAACACTTTAAAAATTAGCGTTGATGAATTTAAAAAGATATCACCCTTTGAAATTGAAAATATACCTTGGGTGAAGGAAGGTTTTTATTATACGGAAAAGGATAATCCGGGGAAGCATCCCTATTATTATGCAGGCTTATATTATATCCAGGAACCAAGTGCAATGTTTCCCGGAGTTGTTATAGATGCCAGGCCGGGAGAGAAAATTCTTGATCTTTGTGCAGCTCCCGGAGGGAAAACGGTACAGATGGCAGCCGCAATGAAAGGTGAGGGGCTTATAGTTGCCAATGATATAAGCTCTGAAAGGACAAAGGCACTGGTTAAAAATATTGAGCTATCAGGAGTAAGAAACGCGATTGTAACAAACGAAACCCCGCAAAATTTGGCCAGTAAATTCATTGAGTATTTCGATAAAATTCTTATTGATGCGCCCTGCTCAGGAGAAGGTATGTTCAGAAAAGATCCTGACGCGGCCAGGAGCTGGGAAAAATTTAAGTGTGAGAAATGCTCAGGTATGCAGTGGGAAATATTGCAGCAGGTTGATATTATGCTCAAACCCGGTGGCATCATTGTGTATTCCACATGCACTTTTTCACCTGAAGAAAATGAAATAATGATTTCACGCTTTTTAGATAAATATAAAAATTACAGCGTTGAAGAAATCAAGAAAAATGGAGGCATTGACAACGGAAGGCCTGAATGGGCCGATGGCAGGGATGAACTGAAAAAAACCGCAAGGTTATGGCCGCATAAATTAAAAGGCGAAGGACATTTTGTTGCATTATTAAAAAAGGAAGGTATTTCAGCTTCGTTAAGCAGGAAGGGTATAATTAAGGAAAAAGCAAAAAATATAAAAGAAAAAACTGTATTAGAAGCATACAGACAGTTTGAAAATGAAAATCTTAATACAGTAACTGACGGATTTTTTAATATAAAAGGCTCAAATCTGTATTGCCTGCCGGTTGAACCTCCGGTTCTCGACGGTTTAAAAGTAGCAAAGTTCGGCTGGTATCTGGGCGAATTGGTTTCAGGCAGGTTTAATCCTTCTCATTCCTTAGCCGTATCTCTTGAAAAAGCAGATATTAAAAGAACAATTGACTTTCCTTCAGCATCAAGGGAAGTACAATCTTATCTTAAAGGAGAAACGCTTATAGTAGATGGAGAGAAGGGTATTACGGGTGTTTGCGTCGATGGATATACTTTGGGTTGGGGCAAGCATACAGGTGATATACTTAAAAACTTGTATCCAAAAGGTTGGAGAAAAATGGGCTGATACGCTGTATATATTTTAATTATGGCTTAATCGCTTAATGAAGTTAATATATGATATATTATCTTAATTTGGTGTTATGAATATTAGTATTAAATATAATTAAATCACATAACAAGGATGTTGATGTATGTCAGAAATCCAGAGGATTGATAAGCTTCTGTCAAACTCCGGTTACGGCACTCGTAAGGAAGTAAAGCAGATGCTTAAACAAGGCCATGTAAAAGTTGATAATTCAGTAGTAAAGGATCCTTCCACCCATGTTGATCCGTTAAGAAGCATAATAGAAATACACGGACAAGCTTTAAAATACCGTAAATATCTATATGTAATGCTGAATAAGCCTGCCGGCGTAATATCCGCTACCTATGACAAAAGGCTGAAAACAGTAGCCGACATACTTCCTGAAAAATATAAATCTTTTGGCTTGTTTCCTGCAGGCAGGCTTGACATAGATACTGAGGGTCTGTTGCTTATGACTAATGACGGCCAATTGGCCCATGACATGTTGGCTCCAAAAAAACATGTTCCAAAAAAATATTTCGCCCGTATAAATAATGGTATAGAGGAACGTGATATTGAAGTTTTCAGAGAGGGCGTTATATTGGATGATGGTTATAAGACACTTCCTGCAAAGCTTCGTGTGATAGATGATAAAATACCAGATGAGGTTGAAATTGTTATCTATGAAGGAAAATATCATCAGATAAAAAGAATGTTTGAAGCTGTTGGTAAAAAGGTACTTTATCTTAAGCGTATACAAATGGGAAGTTTAAAACTTGATGAGCGCTTAAAGACAGGTGAATGCAGGGAATTGACGGAAGATGAAGTTCAAGCCCTTAAAACTGCAGATTATAATGAAATTTAAAAACGCGCATTTATAAAAACATCATTATAATATATAAAAAGTATATTCATTTTGTTTAAAAAACGATAAAATAGAAAATGTGGAACGAAATATAACGGATTATGCAAACGGAGGCTTGATGTGAAAAAGCAAAGTGTACAAAAGCTGGCATTACTTTTAAAAGGCCTTGAGCAAAGGCTTGAAGAAAATTCCGAATTCTTTAAGGAAATAAATGCTTTATATAAATCAGGAACAAAAACATTTACAGCACGTCTAATATTAAGAGAAAAAGATATAATAATGAATTTTAACGGAAGGAATGAAAAACTGAAAATACAGGATCTGTCCGAACGCCTGTCAAATATTGCAGAAAGTTATGAAGCAGTAACTGTAAATTATGACGAAAGAGGAACGTTTCTTGTAATTGATGCGGATGATAAAAATGTTAAGATGAGGACGGGGGAAAGGCAGGAAAACAGTTTAAAACAATTTGAAAATGAAACTTCCAGGATTAGTGACAGAGAGTATTATATCAGGCCCGGAGAAGCTGATGAATTATTAAAGGCCATAGGAATAATGGGCAGTAACGGCAAAATAAAAAACGATATGATACGGAAGTATAATCAGATAGACCATTTCGTTGAGTTAATAGACGGAATGCTGAAAAATCTGGCAGAAAAATATGGTTCTATAAATGTAATAGACTGTGGCTGTGGTAAATCATATCTGACATTTGTTTTAAATTATTATATCATAGAGGTATTAAAAGTACCATGCCACTTTATCGGGCTTGATTATTCCGATACCGTAATAAATGCATCAAGGGAAATTGCCAACAAACTTGGCTATAAAAACATGGAGTTTCATGTTAAAAATATTGATGATTATAAAGCTGACAGTAAGATACATCTTCTTATAAGCCTGCATGCATGTGATACTGCAACAGATAAAGCTATCGCACTGGGTATAAGGAATAATATTAGCGCTATGGTTGTAGTACCATGCTGTCATAGAGAAATGCTGAGTCAGTATAATTATGAGCCCTTTGCCGGGATAATTAAACATGGCATATTAAAAGCACGTATTGCTGATGCTCTTACGGACGGAATGAGGGCATTATTGCTTGAATCGCTTGGCTACAAAGTTTCAATTGTGGAATATATTTCTCCTCTTGAAACTCCCAAAAACCTCATGATGAGGATTGAAAAGCAAAATGGTCCAAACAAATCAGCAAGGGAAGAATATGAAAAGCTATCGAGCCTGCTTGGAGTGGATTTGGAACTTTACAGGCAGATATATAAATAATTCAGAAATAAAGTCATAACAGTAAAGGTTGGGGTCAATGAGGTTAAAGAGAAAAGATATTCATAAAAAGAATTCACGGGTTAAAAGACTTATAAGAAAAGCTTTTTTTACTACAAAAATTTTGATTTGTATATTGATTATAGTGTTAACCGGTAGTTCGGCTTGTAATGCAGGACTTGCCATGCAAGGAAAGATTATTTATTCAGGTAGAGTATATGTGACAGGTACTAAAAATACAGATACTAATAAACCTCCCGAAGAGGAAGTTAAGGAAAACACTAACATTCAGGAATCAACAGTAGCCGGTGTCTCCATTGATACTGAGGAAACTGAACAAACTGTAGAAACTGAACAAACACCTGATGCCGAGCAGACTCAGCCCGCCGGTTCGGACACACAGCCTCAGGGTGAGTCTGAGATTATATATCCAAAATATTGGGGTGATACCACAAAACCTGAAATAGCATTGACTTTTGATGACGGTTACAATTATCCGTCAATTGTACAAATACTTGATGCACTAAGAGCAAGGAATATAAAATGTACTTTTTTTGTTATCGGACAGCACCTGAGAGATTATCCTGACCTCTGGAGACAGGCAGTAGCTGATGGGCATCAGATATGCAATCACACGTTAAATCATGAATTTTTAGGAAACCTTGACGAATATGGCATAAGGAATCAGATAACCGGCTGGGAGCAGGCAGTAATTGATGTTTTGGGACAGGATTATCTGAATAAGATGAAAAGCGAATTTCCTTTAATACGTTTCCCGGGAGGAAGCGGATTTACCATGGAAAGCGTACTTAAGATTTCAACTGAGTATGGTTATATTCCTATAGGATGGTCGGTTGAAACTTACAACAGTGTCCTGATGCATCATAATTTGAATGCCGAACCAGCAGAACCGATAGCAAATGAGGTAGCAGCCCATGTATTGGGAAATACCTCAAACGGTTCAATTGTATTAATGCATTTTGTGCAACATGATGCCATGAAGATTAATGAAATACTGGACGGACTGATAAGCAAAGGATTTCAATTAAAGTATGTAACTGACATTATAAAATAACTTTATTGGATTCGGAATAAATCAAATAACTATTATATTGGTAATATATAAAGCTATAATAACCTCTTGTATGAAAATGTTTTAACACATTGCATACAAGAGTTTTTTATTCTAGGGATGATTAATATTTAATGCATTTATCCAAAAGAATTAATTTATTATACAGCTATATTAAATATATAAATTTTTTGGCATTAAGAATCAACTATTTAACGAATGTCTAGTTATATTGTTATGTAATTTTAAATTTAGTATTAATGTTTGCAAAACATATAGATTTACATAAGTAGTTTACATTATAATGAAAACATATTTAGAATAAATTGAAATACAAAATAAAAGCTATAAGTTTATTATTTGCAAAAATTAAGTGAATTGTAATGAGATTATTAAATTGAAGATGAAAACACTAAACAGATTTGATAATGGGGGTAAATATTTGCGATGAGAAAAAGAAATATTTTTATTCTATTGTTTTTAATAGTGATTATGCTGAATGCGCCGTTAAATATAGCTCATGCACAAGAAAGCTATACTTCAATCAAGGTTGTTCTAAATAAAGTGAATATTGCAATAAACGGAGTTACAGTAGGAATGGCGGGCATGGATTATGTATTAACAGATGGGAGTACGGTCCCTTATAGCATTTTATATAATGGGACGACGTATTTACCCATGAGAAAAGTAGCTGAACTGGTTGGAATGAGCGTTTCATGGGATAACGCTACTAATACAGCTGTTATTAATACCTATACTGAATCAATGCCTGTAACAATTAAGCCATCTGCAGCATCAAATGTAAAACAGCAAACATTTTCAGAGAGTGTGATATCGGTAGTATTGAATAAAATAAATATAGCAATAGATGGCAGCATTGTAGGGAAGGCAGGCATGAATTATACATTAGCGAACGGGGAGCAAGTGCCATATAGCATTTTATATAAAGGCACAACTTACCTGCCAATGAGGAAGGTGGCTGAGCTGGTTGGAAAGGAAGTTGTCTGGAATTCAGCTGCAAACACTGCGGAAATTAATGACATCATCTTTTCTCAGGAACCCTCAGGAGAACAAGAACCTGTTCCCCCAGAGGAACCTGAGGCTCCACAAATACCCAGGCACCAGGAAGAAATAAAACCAGCTATTGAAGAAGGACAAGCCTTGCTGAAAATCAATTTTAAGCTTCCTGAAGGGTCAGTAATGAATAGTGATGAAATTTTTTGCATTATGTGTGACACAGTAAGTTCAAATGGGACAACCAAAAGTGTGATTAAAAATATATTGATGATGAATGGTTCGAATTTATTTACTGCATATATACCGGTAGATGCTTCAGGTGGAAGCGCAAGCTGCAGGGTATATTATCTTGCGTTTGATACAAGCGGCTATTTAAACGGGATGCTTACAGATAAAGGGACTGAGATGCTGCACCACATGTTATCAGCGGAAAATGATACTCGAAAAGTAATAGAAGTAAAAGAAGGTTCTATGGCTGAAGTAACATTGGATGCGATTAAGGGAGTTCTCTTTACTTCTAAGGTCAAAGTAACGCAACCGGATTCTGCTGATTCGGAGCAAAATCTTATTGGGATTCAATTTATTGAAATGAACAGGGAAGGGGATCTAATAGACTGCTCAATATCATATTATACTATTTCAGGTAAAGAGGATGAAATAGATCTTAAGTATACTTTTAATGCAAATCACTGTTATTCTCTTGCGTTTTGTGATCAAGATTCTACTTTCTATTATTTATACGGAGATATTGCAATTAATGATGAAGCTATAAAAACAGGCATGTTGGAATACCAACCTATAGAAATTAACTTTGTTCCGGAGAAAATTGAAAAACTTACACAGGAAGAAATGGAACAAATGGTACAGGAGAAGGTTAAAGACATAATATCCAGAATTATAAAACCGGGAATGAGCGAAATCGATAAAGAATATGCCATATTTAAGTATGTTCAAAATAATACTATATATGGATTTTCAGCAAATTGCGGCAATGAATATGGATGTTTAATAGAAAACGTAAGTGTTTGCGAAGGTTATGCAAGAGCAATAAAAAGGCTTTTGGATGCTGCAGGTATTGAGAACCAAATAGCATACGGAGAGAAAGGAAATGATGATGAATACAGAGGTGCGCATGCTTGGAACATAGTGAAGATAGGTAATGAATATTATCACCTTGATGCATTGCATAACCGCTTCAATTTAAATGATGCTGAAGCAAAAAGGGAGCATTATGCATGGGAAGAAGGCTCTATACCGCAATGCAACAGCCGCTTTTCCATTCCACAAGGCTTGAGTTTCTTCGTACATGATGGATACATATATTATACATCCGGAAGTTTTTATTTTGAGATAAATCGATGCAAGCCTGACGGAAGTGACGATATAAAGTTATTTACTACTAAGAATGAAGGCTCATATTTTTTTCAGAAAGATGGATGGATTTATTATTTTCGGTACGAAGGAAACAAAGTATATAAAGTAAGAATAGACGGCTCGGAAGAAACTTTAATCTATACTTTTGAAAATGATGTTCGTATCCATAAGGGTGACATATCAGGCAATGCTATCTATTTCTTTGCACAGACAGGCCCAAGAGGAGAATATAAAAAGGAAATTGTAAAACTGGATAGAGAAAGTTTGCAAGCATCAAAGAGTGCTATATTTGATGAATATGCAAATATGCGGAGGCTGGGTGATCATTTTTACTATTATAGAAAAGAAAATGGGGAGTTTTATTACTATAGGATGAATTTAGACGGAACCAATGAAACAAGAATATATTAGCTTGAATAAAAGAATTATTCCAAATTTGGATGTTTAAAATTATAATATAGTAACAAAGGCAGATATGTGAATTAAGTATACATGTTCACAATTAACCTCCTGAATGAATAATATAGCAACAGATATAATAGGATGTAGTCGGAACGAACAAGCTTCATCAAAAATCATTAGATTATTCTTCAATTATTGTCTTAATCCTATTATATTTTAATATTTTCATTTAGGGGGTATTTTATGTTTGAAGCGCTGGAAGCACGGTCAAAACTGCCGATGGTAGGTTACAAGGCACCGGACTTTGAAGCTAAAACTACATTTGGTGATATGAAGCTGTCTGATTTGGAAGGAAGATGGGTTGTATTTTTTTGTCACCCTTCGGACTTTACGCCTGTTTGCACGACAGAATTCATCGCATTTGCACGTTACTACCCATATTTTTTGCAGAGAAATGTCCAGCTATTAGGTTTGAGCGTTGATAGTACATATTCACATCTTTCATGGGTGTATAACATTTATAAAAATACGGGTATTGAAATATTGTTTCCCATTATTGCTGACCGATCAATGGAGATATCGAAGCTATACGGGATGATATCACATGCTGTCAGTGATACTTCTACTATCAGAAGCGTATTTATAATTGATGACAAACAGGTAATACGTACTGTTCTACATTACCCTCAGACAATAGGAAGGTGCATACCTGAAATATTAAGAATCGTTGATGCACTGCAAACTTCAGACAGGGAAAAGGTAGCTACACCGGCAAACTGGGTTCCCGGTGCACCTGTAGTTTTGCCTGCACCGGATACATACGAAAAGCTTAAGGAAAGAATAAAGAATCCGAGTGGATACAACTGTATGGATTGGTATCTGTGCACTAAGCCTGATAAAGGGCTGCCAGTGCCAGAGAAAAAGCAATGATTAGATAGAAATAACAAATAAAAGAAAACAGGGAATTGTATAATTTGTTAAACAACCCCTGTTTTTTTATTGGATTTTTACAGTAATATGAATAAGTTTAAAGGAATTTGAAAAATTATGAAGAATAATATTTATATAGAAGCTCTTTATAAAGGACGTTATAAATACGTTGACTTATTTTACATAACTGTACTTTTTTAAATATGTGAGGTTTAATATGAATAATAATACATGGAATCCTATCCGAAGGAACAGAAATATAGGAACTTCCAAATCTGGACATGGTAAAGATAATAAAATGGTTATTCCTCATAAGTCTAATAATTCTAGAAATTCTTGGGAAGATTTAACCAGTTATCATGCCATATCACGAAAAGTCAACGAAAAAGAAATTACATTTCTAATCGAGCCCACAAAAGAGAATTATAAATATTATTGCACGGTTGAAGATATTGTTTATTTATTAAAATTTATTCCCGAGTATGAAATAGATTTAATAGATTTGATAATATTCAGGCAGCCAAAGAGAAAAGAAGAAATATTGGATCCTGTATGGGGAAGGCTGGCTTACTGGGTGCGTATTGATAAATATTGCGGAACGGCAATAATGCTGGAGGCTCAGGATATAAATAAAAAAATTTACTGGGACAAATCTTTAAAACCTGATGAGTTAAAGGAACTGGAAAGGCTGCAACAGGATGGATTTAAAATTACCGGGGACAGAAGAGGCTATATTATACAAAAGACTGAAAATGCAATAAGGGAAACTCAACTATACAGGACATTATTACATGAAATAGGGCATTGGGTTCATTACGTAAGTAAAGTTATATATGAAAGTATTGTTTCAAATGAGTACCCGGATGATGAAAATGCCGAAATATTAAATGATAAATATAGTAAGATTCCTATAATGGAAAAAGAAAAGTTTGCCAATCTATACGCAGATGTAACCAAAAAAAGGCTAATTAATGAAGGTGTAATTCCGTTTCCAAGAAAGCATAGTACATTCGATGATGAAATAATAAATACGTATTTTTATTAATATAATTAGATAATGAAACATAATGATTCCAGTGAAGTGCCTTTTTATCTGTGAAATCTTAGATTTTATGAAAGAGAATATTGGTTTTGTTTTAAATAAAATTAGTTTTAGCAGTATCAATGACCAAAATATAATAAGTAAAATTTTGAATTTATATATAATATATTACATATAAGTTAAATGGGAGTAATTTTGGTAAAAATAAGTCGGTATAATTGGATAATATATTTTGCATATGCAGTATTATTATTTTGTTTTATTATAATAAGTTATAAGATATATGAATTGGGAGACATGATAAGGATTTGTAAATATAATGCTTTGCCTTTTTTAACCTTGTCTTTAGTAATCTTTACTTTGATAGGATTTTTACTTGGACTGGAGAAACTAATATTGGAAATAAGAAAAGAAGGAAGTTGGAGAATAAATTTGCCTAAGGTTGTATTTATTGGTATTCCATCACTTTATTTTTCTATAGGCCTGTTAGATTACTACAGTAAGATATTTTTTATCAGTGAGGTTTTATCATATCCAATACGAATCTTAATTAATTACAATCCTAATTTTATATCAATTTTTCAAGTAATTTTTGGATATGTTATTAGTTCATGTTTTGTGAAAATAGAAAAAACATAATATTTAAATATAGATTGTTTAATAATGTTTAGCTGATTGAATAGGGTATATAGTGTTAAACTGTAAAGGAGTTATATAAAATGCTTTTATTTAATAAAAAGAGGTATATATAGGCTATTCATTAAATGAGTTGTCAAAAGTAAGAGAAATTCTTGAAAATGAAAGCATCAAGTATACTTATAAAGTAGTAAATCATTCAGGTCAGTGGTTAGGACGGGGTTCCACAAGAAGTAATCTTGGCAGTTTTGGTATGAATATGGACTATGAAAAACAGTATATTGTTTCTGTTAAGAAAAAGGATTATGAAAAAGCTAAATATCTTACTAATTCTGTTCTACAATAATAATGTTATTCAGTTAAAGGGTGATTGATATAATTTGTTTTTGTGCTTACATACTTGCTTAAGCAGCTATTTTATACGGGCATAAGGTAGTTTTAATATATTATTGATTAAAATAAAATATGAAAAACTAAAATAAGTCTATTCGTAAATAAAAAACCTGCAATAAAGCTATTGGCCAACAGCTTTATTGCAGGTTTTTTAAAATATAAGTACATTCTATTTTACTTCAACGGTCCATCCCATTGTATCTTCAACTTTACCGCTTTGTATGCCGGTTATTGTATCATAAAGCTTGTGTGATATTTCACCGATTTTACCACCACCGATTACGATTTTCCTGTCTTCCCATTTTAGTTCTCCTATCGGTGATATTACTGCTGCAGTTCCTGTGCCGAAAGCTTCTTCAAGTTTGCCCGCATCGTATGCATCAAATATTTCCTGTACCGCAAGTTTACGTTCAGTTACTTTCAATCCCCAGCTCCTTAACAGTTGTATTGCCGAATCTCTTGTTATACCTGCAAGAATGCTTCCATGAAGTGCAGGTGTTATTATTTCACCGTCTATTTTAAAGAATACATTCATTGTACCTACTTCTTCTACATATTTCATTTCGACGCCGTCAAGCCACAGTACCTGTGTATATCCGCTTTCATGAGCTACAACCTGTGCTTTAAGGCTTGCAGCATAATTACCCGGTGTTTTGGCGTATCCGATACCGCCTCTTACGGCACGAACATATTTGTCTTCTACATATATTTTAACAGGGTTGATACCTTCAGGATAATAAGCACCCACCGGTGAAAGTATAATTATAAATTTATATGTGCTTGAGGGTTTTACTCCCAGGTATGGATCAGTAGCAATTATAAACGGCCTGATATACAGGGAAGTTCCTTCTGCTTCAGGAATCCAGTCTTTATCAATATTGACCAGAGTTTTAATTGCTTCCACGCCAAACTCTTCATCGATAGGAGGTATGCAAAGCCTATCATTTGAAATATTTACTCTCTCCATGTTTTTATGAGGTCTGAAAAGAAGTATTTTTCCACCTTCTGCTTTGTATGCTTTAAGTCCTTCAAATATAGCCTGTCCATAATGGAATATCATACATGAAGGATCAAGGCTTAGCGGACCATAAGGGACAATGCGTGGATCATGCCAACCCTTACCCTCTGTGTAATCCATAATAAACATATGATCTGTAAAATATTTGCCAAAGCCAAGATTATTTTGATCAGGCTTTTGTTTTGGATTTGTTGTTTTTTCAATTCTGATTTGATAAGACATAATACAAGACTCCCTTCGAAATATTATAAATATTATCCTACTTTTTATATAAAAAATCTATAGTTTTGCAATAATTTATTCTTCATATATCATTTTTATCGTTATTCAACAGTAAACGATAAGGTTTGTACCTGCGTTAAAGCCTGATTTTTCCGAGCATAGAAATAAACATGCATGAGCAATATCTTCAGGGATATCTACTCTTCATGCAGGATGATGCTTATGTTCTTTCTCTCTTAATTCTGCCTGGTGAGCTATGCTTGATTTTCAGGCGGATGTATTGAAACAACCTGGGAAATAGAAAATATCAGTATAATAATCACAGTATAATATTATAGCACTTTTTTATGTATGTAGGTGAGTTTTATAAAAATATAACTGATTTAAAATCATAATTAATGGTATAATACATGTAATATACCGTTAAGGAGGAATGGGTTCATATGGAGAATATTTATGAGAAAGCGCTTCAAGCCTCTGAGTTTATTCTATCGAGAATAAGTGAAAAACCAGACATTGCAATAATTCTTGGTACAGGTCTGGGGTTTTTGGTTAATGAAATACAAAATCAAATTGAAGTGGATTACAAAGATATACCTAATTTTCCTGTTCCTACAGTAAAGGGGCATGATGGCAAGCTGGTATATGGTGACATGGAAGGGCATAAAGTACTTGTAATGAAAGGGCGTGTTCATTATTACGAAGGTGAAGAGATTTCCGTTGTTACTTTTCCCATTAGAGTATTTACATGTATGGGCATTAAAACCCTTATAATTACTAATGCGGCAGGGGCAATCAATAAAACCTTCAAGCCGGGAGATTTAATGTTAATAAACGATCATATCGGATTATTTTCTCCTTCGCCCCTTAGAGGAGAAAACATAGAGCAATTCGGGCCGCGATTTAATGATATGTCAGAAGCTTATAATAAGGAATTAAGGGACAAGGCAATGAAAGCTGCCAAAGCAGTCGGAGTGGAACTGAAAGAAGGTGTATATGCTTTTGCAAAGGGGCCGATGTATGAAACTCCGGCTGAAATAAGGGCACTTGAAAAACTTGGGGCTGACGCCGTTGGCATGTCTACGGTTCCTGAAGTTATAACAGCAAAACATTCCGGCATGGATGTGATTAGCATATCTTGCATAACAAATATGGCGGCAGGGATATTGGAGCAGCCTATGAATCATAGTGAGGTTATGGAGATTGCCGCCAAGGTTGAAAAAAAATTTGTTTTATTGGTGAAAGAAATAGTCCGGAGGCTATGATTTTAATATTTATTTTTATTGAGAATCCCGCTATATGCAGTTAAAATTGCAAACATATTTATTATTTAATTAGATAAAAAACAATAATCCTGACGAGTTTAGATAAAAGAGAGTTTGCTTGATGACAAATAAATTAAAAGAAGCATATAATGAAAACGATAAAGTTTACTTAAAGCTAAACTAATAAATATGATTATACAACTAAGCTATGTAAAATAAACAACATTGCAAAATAAGCCGGTTGCCGTATGATTATAAATTGCAAATATAAATTTTATCTTATAATTTCTGGTTATGACACAACTGTAGAGATAAATTCAGTTGGGAAACCGGCTTATTTGCAGCTTAAAATTCTTTGTCTTTATATATTTTTAAAGAAATCATATAGGACAAAGTAGTAAAAATTAAAGTTATAAGAATTATATATAGTAATATTTGAAAATCGGTATTAGTCGATAAGGTTTTAGTTGATAAAAAGTGAATCAGATTCTGTGCCCACTGTTTTTCCTGATTTACTTTTAAATAATCAACATAATACCTCATTGCGATCAACGGACATGCGGTTAACAGGAATTGAGAAAGCTGTGATTTTTCTTAACTATTTCCGGATTGTTTAACAATTCCTTTTTTCCTTTTACAACAGCAAAATTCTCGTTTATTTGTTCCATTGAAGCATTTAGAATAATCCTTCCCTTATTCAGAAATACTATATAATCTGCGATTTTGTCCAAATCAGAAGTGTTATGTGTTGAGTAAAGCACTGCTTTATTTTCGTCCTGTATAATATAGGATTATATTTCTAAAAACTCATTTCTTATTACAGGATCCAGACCTGATGTCGGTTCATCCATGATTAGAAGCCTAGCATTATGGGAAACGGCAATAGCCAGGAAAACTTCATTTTCATTCCTTTAGATAAATGTTTAATTTTCTTGTCAGCAGGCAGGGAAAAATCCGAAAGGCATTTTTAAATGTTTTTAATCCCATTTTGAGTAAAAGGGGGAAATGACATTTTTCATCTGTTCAACGGTTAATTCCTCATTAAAATAATTCTTATCGTTATATTATCTTTTATCTTTTTTCATATTTAATATTATCCAGACCGAATATTTTAATTTCACCGCTGTCCCTTTTTAAAAGGTTCATTATAAGCTTGATGGCAGTTGTTTTGCCTGAACCGTTAGGGCCTGCGAAACCCATGATAAACCCGCTGTCAAGGAAAAATTAATGTTACTGAGAGAAAACCCTTTATACTTCTTACTTAAGTTTGACACTTCCAATATCTTTTCCATCTTCATTCCTCCTCGTACAAAACTCTAATCATTTCCTTAAGCTCATCAAGGCTTATACCTGCAATTTTTGCGCTGTTTACAGCTTCAATCAGCTTTTCTTCCAAAATTTTAAGCCTTGTTTCCTTCAGCATTTCTTTGCTCTGTGCGGCTACAAACGAACCTTTTCCACCTACGGTCACGATATAGCCTTCTTTTTCAAGTTCGTCATATGCTCTCTTAGTTGTGATAACACTTATTTGCAGTTCTTTCGCTAAGGCTCTTATGGACGGAAGGGGATTTCCGTCACTTAGCTCGCCCTGCAATATGAGGTTTTTTATTTGTTTTACTATTTGCTCATAGATAGGCTCATCGGAGGAATTTGAAATAATTATATCCATGAAATAATATCACTCCTTTACTGTACGTACTGTATATATATAATATATACAGATATAACACATTTGTCAGTAGTAAAGTTTAATAAGCTTGTTGTGCTTGTTGATTTTGTTCCAGAAAACCGAGTTGCGATGCCAAGAACATATAAATACAGCTGCTACGAATTCAAACTCGCAGAATAATCTTGATTTGTTATATATATAATTATTCTGTTCAAACAGTGAATTCGCTTAATTTAGGTACGGATTAACAGGTGATATGAGCTTCTCCACAAGGTTTCTTCCACAAAACAAATAGCACTATGGATTAAATTGAAAAAAAAGAGACCTGCAAAATATTTGAGGTCTCTTTACTGAGGTATTTTTATGATATAGTATTATATTTATTTTATTTATATTAATAGGTGTAAACCATATTGCCCGATCTTAATGCTATAGGTTTCGACCAAAGCCATGTGTTTGTGGTGCTGTCATCGAAGTAATATACTGCTCCGTTTGTTGGGTCAGAGCCATGCAAGGCGGCATATGCCGCATTTTTTGACTCTTGGGACGCAGGTTTGTTGATCCATCCGTTTAGCACAGGTGTAAATTGATAATATCCATGGTCTACCTGATATATTACATCGGTAATTGTATTAGGAAAACGCGGGTCTTGAACCCTGTTAATTACTACTGCACCTACTGCAACTTTGGCTGTATATGACTGACCTGCTGCTTCGGCTTCTATAAGACGGGCAAGAAGGTCAAGTTCACTGGCTGTATATGATATAACTGCTGAATTTTTTTGTGTAGTCTGGCTTGCTGTGGAACCTGAAGCTTTAGGTATTAAAAGGGTCTGGCCTGGATAAATCATATCATTCCATTTGTTATTTGCCGCTCTTAAAGCTGAGAGAGTTACATTATTGTTTTTGGCAATTAAATATAATGTATCACCGCTTTTTACTGTATAAGTAGCTGCTGGCACATTTAATACCTGTCCCGGATAGATTGTATTGCCCCCAAGATTGTTGCTCTGCTTCAGATATTCTGCTGTTGTACCGAAGGTAGTACCGATTTTATAGAGAGAGTCTCCTTTCACTACCGTGTAGTTTGCCGCAAAAGCTGTCTGGGACATGAAAACTATTGCCAACGGCAGTGTAAATATAAAAGCTTTTGCCTTCTTTAAAATTAACCTCAACATTTTATTTTCCTCCTTTTAGCCTCCGGGGTTAGTTGACGGGTTTGGGCTGAGGCAACCCTACTCCGGTTACGGAGATTCACCCCATGATATTGCGTCCCCCGTACTTCCTTTTTGGAAGATTCGGCGTTTTGCCATTATAACAGAGGAGTTTTTAAATTTCCACCTGTAAATGATGGAATATTTGAAAACATAATAGTCTTGTTTTATAATAGTCAACGAAAGAGAAGAATGCATAAAGGGGAATATTCTTGGGTAAAAAAATGTATATAACTGAAAAACCTTCCGTAGCGGCAAGCTTTGCAGTTGTTCTCGGAATTAAAATATCCCGGAGGGACAGAGAAAAAGGTTTTGCGGAATCAAATGATATTATAGTAACATGGTGCTTCGGTCATCTAGTTACTATGGCTTTTCCTGATGCTTACGACCCTAAGTACAAAGAATGGAAGGTTGAGCACCTGCCTATAATACCCAAACAGTACAAATATATAGTGATAGACGATGAAGGAATAAAGAGGCAATTTGATATAATAAGCAAGCTGATGCGCAGAGATGACGTTGACATTATCTATGCCTGTACCGATAGCGGCCGGGAAGGTGAATATATATTCAGACTTGTTTATAATCAGAGCGGAAGCAACAAGCCGGTTAAAAGAGTATGGATTTCATCCCAGACGGAAGAAGCGATAAAAAAGGGAATAGAAACTGCAAAGGATATAAGGGAATATGATTCGCTGTCAAGGGCTGCCTACAGCCGGGCAAAAGAAGACTGGCTTTTTGGTATGAATTTAAGCAGGGTTTATACTTGTCAATATGGAAGAAATTTATCGGCTCTTTTAAAAGAGAGCAAACCTTCCGTCATAGCAATTGGAAGAGTTATGACATGTGTTTTGGGTCTGGTAGTTAACCGGGAACAGGAAATCAGAAATTTTGTACCCACAAAACATTACGGAGTTATAGCAAATTTTAAGTCTTTTAACAGTAATATTGAATACAAAGGAAAATGGCAGCCTGAAAAGAAGAATGGGAAAAAACAATCTGATGATGGTGAAAATGAAAAACATATCAGCAGGGCAGAGGCGCTTGAAATAATAGAAAAGCTAAAAGGAAAGGAAGCAGTAATAAAAAAAGTTGAAATAAAGGTAAAGAAAGAACAACCGCCTTTGCTGTTTAATCTGGCTGAACTGCAGTCTGAGGCAAATAAAAAGTACAAGATACCTGTAGATAAAACTCTTGAAATAGCCCAGAACCTTTATGAAAAAAAGCTGATATCCTACCCCAGGACTGACAGCAGAGTTATATCTACCGATGTTTTAAGCGAAGTACCGAAAGTATTGAACGGTCTATATAAAAATCAGGCATTCAGCGGGTATATTAAAGATATAAAAGAGCTTGGAGAACTGAGAATCAAAAAAACTACTAAAAGGTACGTGGATAACGGTAAGGTAACGGACCATTATGCCATTATACCGACCTACGTAACTGCCGAACTGACAACTATGGATGAAAACACAAGGAATATCTATAATCTTATTGTTAAAAGGTTCCTTGCAATTTTCTATCCTCCTGCAGAATTCAATACGGTAAAAGTAGAGACAATGGTTAATGGTGAAATTTTTATGTCAAACGCCAAAACGTTAAAAGAAGCCGGTTGGAAAGCTGTATATGAGATTACTGCATCAAAAAGTGATGAAGATATTACTGATTCTCCAATTCATAAATTGGTAGAAAATGAAAAGATTAGTATAGAAGAACTGGAACTTGAAGAAAAGGAAACAAAACCGCCTACAAGATATACAGACGGTTCCTTAATTATAACCATGGAGAAAGCAGGTAAATTTATAGAAGACGAAGAACTGAGGGAACAGATAAAAACCTGCGGCATTGGAACATCTGCCACTCGCGCAGGTATAATAAAGAAGCTGAATGATATCGGGTATATTAAGATTAACAGCAAGACTCAGGTTATAACTCCTACTTTAAAAGGGGAAGCGATTGTTGAACTTGTGCGCCGAACTGCAAGGGAGCTTTTAAGCCCTTCCCTGACGGCAAGCTGAGAGAAAGGTCTTGTTATGATTGAAAACGAAGAAACTACCGAAGATGTGTTTATGGATAAACTGCATTCTTATATTAAAAGGGCTGTTGAAAAAGTGAAAAATAATTCTGAGAATATTAATCTTCTCAGAATTATGGGTAATTGATAAAGGAAAATTGCAACAGGTACAAAACCAGAAGGAAATGGCAAAAATAAAAAGGGAAAGATATAATAGTTGGAAATTCAATATTTGATATTAATTTGGGAAATACAATAAAATTTTTGAGAGAGGGAATTGACGTGAAATATTCAGTATTATTTGACATGGACGGAGTACTGGTGGATTCTGAAACAGTGATAAATGAAGCGGCGATCATAGGACTGAAGGAATATGGAATAAATGCCAGGCCTGAAGATTTTATACCTTTTGTTGGTGCAGGCGAAGACAGGTATATAGGTGGTGTCGCAGAAAAATACGGTGTTAAATACAAGTCAGAAATGAAAGAAAGGGTTTATCAGATATATCTTGATATAGTAGATGAAAAAATAAAAGTTTTTGATGGGGTTATTGGACTTTTAGATATGTTAAAAAGCAATAAGAACAAAATGGCATTGGTTAGCAGTGCAGATTTGGTCAAGATTAATGCAAATCTGAAGGCTGCGGGAATAGCAAAGGATTATTTTGATGCAATAATCAGTGGAGAAGATGTTCAGCATAAAAAACCTTCACCCGATATTTACCTGCATGCCTCAAAAAAACTTGGAACGAAACCTGAAAATTGCATTGTGATTGAAGATGCAATAAACGGAATTCAGGCAGCAAAAGCGGCTGGTATGAAATGCATAGCTGTTACTACATCATTTTCACGGGATATAATTGCAAAGGAACAACCTGATTACATATGTGATAATCTAAATGAAGCCAGAATATTGCTAAAAAACTTCATCCTTAGCGACTCAGATTTTTATATGTAATAGCAATTAATCATATAAGGATTGTATTAATAACAAGCGAATTATTACAATGCTTACATAAAATATCACAAATATATTGACAGAAGAAATTATGTACGTTATTATAACTCCACCACAGAGTACTTTATCATATATAATATATATGGTAAGTAAGTTTAAATGCGTTTATAATAAATAATTAAATAAAAAGCAGAGTCATAGGGTGATACGGTAATAAAGCAATTGTGAAATACAGTGAAAACAGGGGGTGTTATCATGTATAAGCTTACTCTGAGGTTTGCCACTGCAGGAAGTATAATGACCATTGTTTTTTTGGCAATTGTAAATTTAATAACCGGTATTGAACATTTATGGTTTATATATCCCGCATTTTTTATTATGTGGTGGCCTATAAGTACATATTACATAATGAAGCGAAAGGCAAAAAGGCTTTCGGTAATTGGATTTATACTGTTTTCATTGTTTTTTGCATCGATTAATTATATCTTTACACCATCTCATCCTTGGTGTTTGTATATCATATATGTGTTAATATGGTGGCCTATAATTATGCATACCGGCAAAAAAGTGGGAACGCTGCCTTTTTCAATAGTCGGATGCGTATGCACAATTGTTTATTATACAATACTGAATATATTAATTGCCCCTAATTATCCCTGGGCAATTTTCCCGGGCTTTGCCATCCTTTGGTGGCCTGTTACGCTTTGTTTTGTGCGTAAGAGACAATTTTTTACTTATTCAGTAGTGGGCTCCATTATAATAGCGGTGTTTTTTATCACTGTTAATGTTACATTTACACCTAATACCATATGGGCCTTATACCCGATTTTTGCTGCTGCTTGGTGGCCGTTATCAACTTATTATTTTGTACACAGCAGAGGAAAAATGCTAAAAAAGGTAAAGCTATTGTTCTTAAATAACTATAGAAAATAAAAAACAGTGGGGCGGTAAAATTTCTGTTGATATGAAACTTAACAGATATTTTCAAGGATGATATTTAAATGAACAGTAAAAACAATTTTTTTGATGATAACAGCTTCGTGCGGGAAGTTATACTAAACAGAAATAAAATAAAAGATTTCAGCAAATATCCATATAATATTCCTGCAATCAAGGAACTGCATGAGATATCTCTGCATCCTTCAATTACATTTATTGTAGGTGAAAACGGAGCCGGCAAGTCTACTCTTATAGAAGCAATTGCTGTGGCATATGGCTTTAATGCAGAAGGAGGGTCCTTGAATTTTAATTTTTCTACACGCCCGACTCATTCTGAATTATATAAATATATAATTCTGCGCAAAGGAATAAAAAAGGCTCGTGATGGTTATTTTCTCAGGGCTGAAAGCTTTTATAACCTTGCAACCAATATAGATGAAATGGACGAAGTACCTTCGTTCGGCGGGCCATTGAAGAATTCATATGGAGGAATGTCTCTCCACGAAATGTCACATGGAGAATCATTCATGGCTCTCCTGATGAACAGGCTTGGTGGGAATGGATTTTATATATTTGATGAGCCTGAAGCAGCTATGTCTCCGTTCAGGCAGATGATGATGCTTGCCAGAATACATGAACTGGTAAAAAAGGATTCACAGTTTATTATATCTACGCATTCACCAATTTTAATGGCATATCCGGATTCGATTATATATAAAATCGATGACAACGGAATATATAAAGTTAATTATGAAGAAACTGAGCATTACATGATTACAAAACAGTTTATGAATAATCGGGAAGTTATGCTCAATGAATTATTAAAGTAACTTGTTGTGCTAATTGATTTATTTTATATTGCTTTGTACTATTTTTCATATACACAGTCATGATATAAAAATACACAATCAGTATCGCACTCTATACCAGAAGCATATGACCGGCTTCCGATGCGTTTCAGTATTTCATCGAGGGTTGTGCTGCCACTGAGATATTCATATGTAGCCTGACATAATTCTTTGCCTTCTTTTACGGCATTATCCAGTAAATCATAAAATGATTCCCTGTGCACAATGCTTTTATCACATGGATGATACCATACGGAGTGGCTTTTATTCATAAAGTCTATATCATTTTTTATTTTGACAGGATAGACTGCGCTTGATAAGAAGGCAGGTTGGCAAAGCAGCTTTTCCAATAGGTCAAGCAGATTCTTTTTTGTACCGCTTCTGTCGCTGAGAAGAAGAAAAATCCTGTACATACTTCTTATTGCTTTGTATGCATGGTTTATTGTTATTGATGTACCGTATGTCTTATTAACTGCTTCGCTGACCATTTTTGCTATAATGTGTCGTACATCTTTCTTTAATGATATCAGTTTGTAAGGTCTGATTTTATATGGGGGCATACCGAGTTTTTCAAAAGCCAGTATAGTGTCTATAGCCGTCTCAAAGCTGCGATGATGACAGGAATATTTGTAAGTATATGATTCACCTTTACGAACGAAGCCGGTTTTATAATATATGTATGCGTGCGTGCACAAATCTATGGCATAATGAGAAATTATGCCATATAGGTATGAACTTAATATTTCGTATTCACGCCCGTCAGTTTTTTTTATATATTGCAGTACTGATTTAAAATATTCACCGGTAAGTTCCTTGTGCATACGACTTCCTATATATCTGATTTTTTTAGCGCCAAGGAAATTGAATATTTTATAATAGAAAAATATATCAGGGCCTTGGGCTCCGAGATTAAATACATTTTCATAATCAGATACAGTCTTTATTATATTTTTATTGTCTGTTGCTTTTATAATTTCATGCGAATAAATATAATGAGTAATCAAGTTTGGCATTTTTAGTCCTCTTTTATAAAATTTATAAGATTTATATTATATTATAAGGCTAAAATAATTTAACACAGTAAATTGGCAAATATTTAGATTATGAAGTTCTATAAATATCATTATTATATTTAACATTCTATATCAATAATATTATTTTAATTTTTATAAATTATTACATTCCATATACCATCATTTATTATAATATCATATCTTTGCTTTCAGGATGCTACTGTAGTATAATGTTCATGTTTGAGTCTATGAAGTTAATAAAATGCGGAGGGTTAAAATGAATAAAGGAATTTGTGATGGTGTATGGCCAACCATGATAACACCTTTTACTGAAGATAATAAGGTGGATTACGAAGGTCTTGAGAAAATAATCGAATGGTATATAAAAAACGGGGTTGACGGACTTTTTGCTGTTTGCCAGTCAAGTGAGATGTTTTTCCTGTCACTTGAAGAAAGAGTGAAGATTGCGGAATTTACAGTAAAAAAGGCAGCAGGACGTGTTCCTGTAATAGCTTCCGGACATATTTCCGATTCCATAGAAGATCAGATAACTGAGCTCAAAGCTATTGCAAATACAGGTGTAGATGCGCTCGTACTTGTATCTAACCGCCTTGCATCCAAGGATGAATCGGATGATATATGGAAAGAAAACGCTCAGAAGTTACTGGATGCTATTCCTGAAGTTCCGCTTGGATTTTATGAGTGTCCTTATCCGTATAAACGCCTGATTTCCCCTGAGCTTTTAAAATGGTGCGCAGACACAGGACGCTTTTATTTTCTGAAAGATACTTGCTGTGATCCTGACCAGCTAAAGGCTAAAGTTGAAGCTGTAAAAGGTACGGGCCTTAAGATATTTAATGCAAATACTGCGACTTTGCTGGAGTCACTTCGTTTCGGTGTATCAGGCTTCAGCGGCGTAATGGCGAATTTTCAGTCAAATCTGTATGTCTGGCTGACCAAAAATTGGGACAAATATCCGGAAAAGGCTGATGAACTGCAGTGGTTTTTAACCCTGTCAGCTCTTATAGAGCTGCAGCTCTATCCTGTAAACGCAAAATATAATATGCAGCTTGAGGGTATTGACATATCGCTCCATACCAGATCAAAAAATGCATCGGCATTTAGCGTGGCAAACAGGATAGAAGTTGAGCAGCTTCACAAAATGACGAAGCTTTACAGCCGGAAATTACAATAAGACAATACAATAATCATAATTAATGGAACGGCTTTTTGGCTATATGATGAAAACCGTTCCTTTAATTTTATGAAAAGATTGTTAGAGATTACGAAGTAAAATATATAATTAATTGCATATAACACATTTCAATAGATTATATTAGAATTAGTTTATATAGATTAGCAAAGCAATGGAGCTTTTGGATAAAATACATTTATTTATAAATCAGATAACTTAAGAGTTAAATTATGATAAAAAAGTATATAAATAGATAATATGGTTCAAATTTATATTTTTTACCTTTACTATTGCAATTTTATTTCTGAAAAAGTATTATATTTATATTGGACTAGTATAAAATATTTAATATGGTAAAACCTGGAGGATATTTTATGATGAGTAACGAATTCCAAATGGCTGTGCTTCAAGAGTTAAAGTCGATAAATAAACGAATTAACAGTCTAGATAAACGAATTAACAGTCTGGATAAACGAATTGACGATATGGACAAAAAATATACTGATAGATTTAATCAATTAGAAGCACGTCAGGATGAAATATATAATATTGTAAAAGCAATAGAACACTCAAACCAGGTTGCAAGATCAGAGCTTGACAGCCATAATATAAAAATATCAAAATTGGAAGGTAAGTTCAGGAAAGTTGCTGAAGCATTTAATGAAGATGATGAAGCGCACAAGGTTTCAAATTTGTAATATATTGTAAAACATGAGTAGATTGCATTGTTATAATTAAGCTGAAATTTCGGTTTAATGATAAAACCATTTATGAGAGATTACACATCAAAAGGACAAATCTGATAAAACGGCATTATAAACAATAGATAAGGGTATGAAGAATTGCAATATATCTTCATACCCTGTTTGCTTTTAGAAAATATCAATCTTTAAATATTTACCTTTACTTCATATTTATCTTTAAGTTCCTCGAGTTTTTTATAGAAAACTTCTTGTTGTTTATTTGCAAGCAGCATATTTGCGATTTGATTTTTTGATTCATCAAATGATTTTTGTTCTGCGGGTTTTTTGTCAGTAACTTTTATAAGGTGATAACCAAATTGGGATTTCACAGGGCTGCTTACTTTACCTATTTCAAGTCCGAAAGCTGCATTTTCGAATTCAGGCACCATTCTGCCTCTGGTAAAGTAACCCAGATCACCTCCGTTTGATTTCGAAGGGCAGTTTGAATATTTTTTTGCTGCTTCTTCAAATGACATACCTTCATTAATTTCATTATAAATCCTTTTTGCTTCAATCTCATTGTCAACCAGGATGTGGCTGGCTCTCACGCTCTCCTGACCAAAAAACAATGCTTTGTTTTCATTGTAAAATCTCTCTACTTCTTCTCCGCTGACGGATATCTCATTCATTAGCTTATTGACAGCATGTTTTTTCAATATGGCATCTTTCATATTTTCTACTTCTTCAATGTAGGCTGGGTCTTTGTCAAGCTGATTATCTATTGCATCTAGATAAAGAAGTTCCTGATTTACCAGTTCCTGAAGAAGATGCTTTTTGCCCTCTTCGCCGTTAAACTGTGCTGCCGTCCTTGGGTCAAGATTTTTCATAACCATGTCCAAATCATATTGTGTTATTTTCCTGTCACCGACAGTTGCAAGTACTTCGTTATTTTTACTCATATAAATTACTCCTTTACTGTTTATCACTTAATAATAACCTAAATTTCTAAAATTGTATAGGGCATTTCAGAATTAAATATTATTTAGAAAGGGGTGCTATGGTTCAGATAATTAACATTAATTATTATATTTAAGCTGTATAATAACTTGACTAAATATTATATTAGATATAGACTTATAAAGTAATTTATACGTATAAATAATATACGTATATTATAATATACATGCTTAAGGGTGGTAAAATGGGCAGGGAAAAGAGGGTATCAAGTATTGATGTTGCACGTGAAGCTGGTGTATCACAAGCAACTGTATCTTATGTATTGAATAACGTTAAAGGCGTTAAAATCAAAAAGGAGACCAGAGAAGCGGTAATTGCGGCTGCAAAAAAGCTTAACTATCATCCAAACCTTATAGCCAGAAGTATGCGCCTTAAAAAGTCAATGTCAATAGGGATTGTTTCTGATAAAAATGTATCGAATTTTATGTTTATGAAGACGCTTGAAGGAATAAAAGATGCTCTTTTGCCCAGAAACTATTCAATAATGATGTGTTTTGATAAATCACATGAAATAGAAGATTCTGAATATATAAAATACTATAGTTCAAACAGAATTGACGGCATAATATTTGCCTATGCCAATATTACGGATGAACAATGCGCCTTTCTTGTAGAAAACAATATACCCTTTGTAATCATACATAATAATATAAAAATAGACACGAACAATATTGTAAGAACGGATATGGTAAATGCCATTATAGAAGGGGTAAAACACTTTCAAAGCAAAGGTATAGACAGAATAGCTTATTTCGGAGGAGGCATAGGTAATTTAAATGACAGAAGGTATAACGGATATATTACAGCAATGGAAAGATGCGGTATTCCGGTAGAAGATAATATATTGCTTAATACTGCCGGCGCTGAAGATGATATTGAGAAATGCTTTGAAAGTTATTTTAAAGGGAATAAGAATATACCTGGAGCTGCTTTTTGCGAAACTACAGGAATAGGCTTCAGGTTTCTTAGATATGCTGCAAAGAATGGTATAAAAATTCCTGAAGATATAGCCATCATTGCTATAGGCGTATCTAAGTTTTCATCAATGTCATATCCTTCATTGTCAACAATAGAGAGCCCTGTATATGATATGGGATATACAGGCTGTGAAATGCTCTTCGACATAATGGACGGCAAGGTATCAAATAATGTTGTAGTGCTTGAATGGAAATTCACTCCGCGGGGTTCCAGTTAACATAGATATTCCTGTTATTAATATTTATAACTAATATGGTTTGTGATTTATAAAAAATGACAGAATGATGCTTTAGCAAATTATAAAAGAATAAGGCAGAGTTGTTTTTTATAAGAATTTATACGTATAAATAGGGGGAAGCGATGGTTAAGAAATGGATTTTAGGAGAATTTGTAAAAAAGAATATAGTTAAGTATTTAATAGGGATCGCAGCACTTATTGCTACAAGTTTATTACAGACATCTATACCACAGCTTCAGGGAAATATCATTGATAAACTTAGAGAACGTACGGCAGACCAGAAACAGATAACTTTTCTGGTTCTGCTTATGGTTGGCATTGCGTTGACTGTGTTCCTGCTGAAATTTACATGGCGGTATTTTTTAATGGGACGGGCAAGGGATCTTGAATGCTTCCTGAGAGCAAAGCTTTTTGCGCATTTTCAATCACTGGATACAAAATTTTATAATAACAGAAAAACAGGAGAACTTATGGCATATGCCATAAATGACCTTGGAGCAGTTAGGCGTGCATTTGCGTTCGGACTTGTCTTTTTAATAGACGGAGTAGTTATTAATCTGGCATCTCTTGTTGTTATGGTTAAGATTATAAATCCGATTTTGACGGTTATAGCCCTTTGTCCTGTTATTTTGTCCGTATTTCTTTTATTCAAACTTAGAAGCAAGATAAGAGATAAGTTTACTGAAGTACAGGAGGCTTTTGCCGACATATCGGAAAAAACCCAGGAAAACATATCAGGAATCAGGGTTGTTAAAGCTTATGTACAGGAAAAATATGAAATTGAGAAATTGCAAAAAGCCAGTGACAGAAGGACAAAGGTTCAGCTGGATTATGTAAAGCTTTCTGGTTTGCTGGGACCGTCCGTACAGATATGTTTTGGCGTAAGTTTTACATTGGTACTTATTATAGGCAGCAATTTCGTGTCCAAAGGCGTTATAACGCTTGGAAACTTTGTTTCATTTAATATGTATCTGGCTATGCTGACACGTCCAATCACCCATATAGGGAAAATTGTTGAGGTATGGCAGAATGCACTGGCATCAATTAAAAGATTGGATGATATATTTGAAAAAAAGTCTGAAATAACAGATGAGGATTCTAAGGTTCAAAATATAAAATTCAAAGGCAATATAGAAATTAGGAATCTTAGTTTTAAATATCCCGGATCTAAAAAATACGCATTAAAAAATATTGATATAAAGCTTGAAAGCGGCAAGACTCTAGCTTTGATAGGACGAACCGGAAGCGGGAAAACAACCCTGGTCAATTTGCTGCTTAAATTATACAAGACAGAACGAAATAAAATTTTTATAGACGGTATAGACATAAACGATATTGATACAGCTACGCTGCGTGAAAATATAGGTTGCGTACCTCAGGATAACTTTCTTTTTTCAACTACTATAAAACAAAATGTAGCCTTTTTTAATAAAGAATTTAATGATGATCAGGTTATTAATGCTACAAAGATGTCAGGTGTGTATGATGATATAGCCGAATTTCCGGATGGATTTAATACGGTTATAGGAGAAAGGGGAATAACATTATCCGGAGGTCAGAAACAGAGAGTTTCAATAGCAAGGGCCTTTATAAAGGATCCGTCGATACTTATACTGGACGACTGCCTTTCTGCTGTGGATACCAGAACTGAGGAGAAGATTCTTAATAATATTAAAAACATTCTTAAAGACAGAACCGGTATCATAATTGCCCACAGAATTTCTACCATTAAACATGCAGATGAAATTATCGTCCTTGATGACGGTGAAATTATTGAGAGGGGCACCCATGAAGAACTGTTAAAACATAGAGGAAGTTATTATAAGCTTTACAATGCTCAACTGGCTGAAAGCAGTCTGCAGCAGGAAGAGGAGGATGCAGCGGTATGAATAAATTATTGAGATTATTGAAGTATTTCAAGCCATACATGGTTTTAGTCGGAGCATCGATTATACTAGCGATATTAGTAAACATTGCGGATATTGCCAACCCTTATATCATGAAAGTTGCAATAGATGACTATATAGTAGGAAACAAAGCAGCTTCGGGGATTAAATTGCTGGCCATGCTTTACCTGCTGGCTGTAGCAGGAGGTGCATTATGCAATTACCTTCAGGTATATGTATTAAATAATATAGTACAAAGAATAATGAACAACATAAGAATGGAAGTATTCTCACATATACAGAAAATGCCGTTGAAATTTTTTGACAGGAACTCATCAGGAAGGATAATGACAAGGGTTACCAATGACGTGGAAGCTTTGAATGAAATGTATTCAGGAGTTCTTGTGGCACTGTTCAAAGATGTTTTTATGCTTATAGGTATTATTGCTGCAATGATTAAACTTAACTTGGAACTGGCATTAATAAGCTTTATTGCCATACCTGTAATATCAATAATAGCTTATTTATATAATTTTAAAGCAAAGAAAAATTTCCGCAGGGTCAGAGCTCTTATTGCCCAGATAAATGGTTTTTTTGCTGAAAATATATCAGGTATGAAGCTGGTGCAGATATTTAACAGACAGAAAGAAAAGTATAAAGAATTTGAAGAGTTAAATAAGGAATATAATAAAGCAAGTATTACGGAAGTAATACTACAGGCATTGTTCAAGCCCTCTTCAGAACTTGTAAATACCGTTATAATAGCTTTATTGATATGGTTCTGTACATCCCGTATCTACGGCGGTACGATGGAAATAGGCGTGCTGGTTGCCTTTGCGGAATATGTTAAAAAATTCTTTGGCCCTATTAATGATTTGGCTGATAAATATAATACCATTTTATCGGGTATAATTGCTTCGGACAGGATATTTGAAATTATAGACAACAATGAAGGTATAGAAAATCTTGATGAAGGTATTGAGCTAAAAGAGATAAAAGGTGAAATAGAATTCAAAAACGTCTGGTTTGCGTATGTGGATGAAGAATGGGTTTTAAAAGACGTCAGCTTTAAGGTCAAACCCGGTGAAACCATTGCTTTTGTTGGTCACACGGGTTCCGGAAAGTCTACTATTATCAATCTTATAGGAAGGTTTTATGAAATACAAAAGGGTGAAATACTTCTTGACGGCATCAATATAAAAGACATAAGACTAAGAGATTTAAGAAGATTTATAGCAGTGGTTATGCAGGATGTATTTCTATTCTCGGGAAATATTGAATCAAATATCAGGCTCAATAATCAAGATATAACATCGGAGGAAATAGTGAATGCGGCCAAATATGTAAACGCATATGATTTTATAAACGAACTGCCTGACAAGATGAAAGAAGAGGTAAAAGAGCGGGGGTGTACCCTTTCATCCGGGCAAAGGCAATTATTATCCTTTGCCAGGGCTATAGCATTTAACCCTTCGATTCTTGTGCTGGATGAGGCTACGGCAAATATAGATACGGAAACTGAAAAAATAATACAGGAATCGCTTAAAAAGGTTTCCAAAGACAGAACTACGATAGTAATTGCCCATAGACTTTCAACCATTAAGGACGCGGATAAAATAATCGTAATCCATAAAGGCCGTATACGTGAAATGGGTAAGCATGATGAATTATTAGCTCAAGATGGTATATATAGGAAACTATATAATATGCAGTATGCTTAATGTGGCTTTTTACTTTAAGTATGTGATTGCAGTTTCAGCAATAGATTTTAAATAGTTACACTGATACTTGTTTGCGGTGTAAACAGATTTTTAATAACTTTGGAAATTAATATTATTTAGATTTGAATGAGTATACTGTTTAAAATTGAAATTTACAGCCTTCCGAAAGGCTGTTATTTTTATGCTTTGTTAAAAAATATACAGTATTACAGTTTATACATATTTATATTATAATATTGTATATTATTTATGTTAAAAATGTAAAGGGGGACAAATCATGACAAACTTTGAGGAAGTTGCGAAATTATCAGCAAGAAGACGCAGAGAAACCATTGTGTTGATTCCTGACAATTGTAAAATTGCCAAGCAATATCTTGATTCTATGACAAACGAGGAATTTATTACAGCTTTTAGAAAACTGCAAAAGCTGATAATAGAAATATATCAAGATGTTGAGAAGTCACCTTTTGACTGGGGATACCCTAAAGTAAATAATTCAAAGGAAATCTATGCTTCGGCATATAACAGAATTTCTGATGTTTTTTATGCAATTGCAGCAAACAGTCAGCTTGATAACGGTCAGATGATTGTCGATATGGACGGTTATATACATAATACCAGAACGCATAAAAAGACTGAATTAATAATTTTCAACTTACCAAAATTCGGATTTAAAATAGATGGTTTTGATAAAAAAGCCACTTCTTTTATTGTAGCTTACCCTGAGCATCCTGAAGTTATTAAAGTATTGTACTATTATGCTAAGGCGCAGGATTTAGAGATAAAAAACTGTTGGGCGCAGCATGCTACATTCGGGAGTTTTTCATATCGATGGGTGGAAGATACTGATGAACAAAAACATGAAACAATTTTCCTTGTAAAAACGGATATGTCTCCAAAACCACTGCAGGAAATACAATATTGGTTATATGAAAAGGCAAAGCAGTATGGTTATAAAATTGACAAAAAGAAACCCTTTGATAAAAACTGTATTTATTATAAAAAGGGTTCTAAGGAATTCATTCATGTTGGAGAAAGAGATGTTAGCGGGAAGGGTGACTATAAAGTTTTCACAAAAGTAATTTTTCGTGATGTCTTTACAAAAGAACCTGAAAAAGTACTGGCATTATCAAAGAAAATACCGGGTGTTTTTGGCAAAAGTGATGCAAATTGCACACGCTGCCGGGGAAGAAAAGGTGCTGACGAACCTTGTAATATGAGAATATCCTATGAATTAGATGGTGTAAATTATGAAAACTGTGCCTATTTATCATTCTATTTTACAGATATAACGCTTGATACATTTAAAGATATTTTTGACTTGTTTGTTATTGAAAACAAGATAAAATAAATCCTAAATATTACATAGGAGACAGGTACATTGGCATTATATCTTATGTACCTGTCACTTTTTGCACACTTGAAACCAATTCTTATAAATAAAGTTATAAAGCAAATTTGAAATGATCTATAAAATTGATTATAATAAGATAGTATATTATTAAAAACAAAAGAGGGAAAGGATGCAAAATGAAGGTATATATTTTCCTTGCAGACGGGTTTGAGGAAATTGAAGCTATAACTGTAATTGATGTTTTAAGAAGGGCCGGTGTAGATATAAGAACAGTGTCAATAACCGGTAAAAATGAGGTTATAGGGTCCCATGAAATAAAAGTTACAGCTGATTTATTATTCGATGAGAGCCTGCTTAAAGACGGTGAAATGATTGTACTTCCGGGCGGAATGCCAGGTACAGCCAATCTTTCAAAGCATGACGGGCTTTCCGGGTTAATCAGGTATTACAGTGAAAATGATAAATGGATCGCTGCCATATGCGCCGCTCCTATGGTGTACGGCAGAATGGGCCTTTTAAAGGGAAAATGTGCCACATGCTATCCTGGATTTGAAAAAGATTTGGCAGGAGCAGAGCTAAAGGTAGATAAAGTCGTTGTGGACGGGAAATGTGTAACTTCAAGAGGTCCCGGTACAGCCATATACTTTGCTTTAAAACTTGTAGAAGTATTAAAAGACAGTCAGACAGCGGATAAGCTTAAAAAAGGAATGCTTGTTGAATGATAAAAATATATAACTTTTATTACTTATATAATATTTATTCTTTTATTATTACCAAAATATACTTTAAAAGTATAAATATGTATTTGCATTTCAGAAGTATTAATGAATATGATAATATTTAAAATACTTAATATAATCCATTGTGCTGGTTGTGCTGAATTTACAGAGTCTTAGCATTGTAACTTGGTTTCCTGGAACAAAAACAACCAGCTCTACAAGTTAACATAGCAATATACTTAATATTTTGGAGGTCATCATGTCAAAGAAATTGCTCATGGGTAATGAGGCAATGGCTTTAGGTGCCATACACGCCGGAGTAAATATTGTTGCAGGGTATCCTGGAACTCCGTCGACGGAAGTACTTGAAACTATTGCTTCAAACAATCCTGGAGATATATATGTAGAATGGTCGGTAAACGAAAAAGCAGCAATGGAAGTGGCAGCGGGGGGAGCGCTTGCAGGTGCAAGGACACTTGTTACAATGAAGCAGGTAGGATTAAATGTAGCTTCTGATCCTCTTATGAGTTTGTCATATATCGGAATTAAAGGAGGCATGGTAGTACTTGTTGCGGATGATCCAGGTCCCTTTTCATCCCAAACAGAACAGGATACAAGGCACTATGCCAAGTTTTCCAATCTGCCGGTATTTGACCCGTCAACGCCTGAAGAAGCTTTCGAGATGATGACAGCAGCCTTTGAATTGTCAGAACAGGTAAAACTGCCTGTGTTTTTCAGGCCGACTACAAGAGTATGCCATTCATGCAGTACAATTGATGTTCCTGATAGCAGACTTGAACATAAAATTGATGGATTTGATAAAGATCCACGCTGGGTTATATTTCCAAGCCTTTCATACAAGAAACATATACGTATAGAAGAATTACAGGAGAAGATAAGTGATATTTTTTCCGAAATGAAATTTAATAAAATAACAGGTAAAGGCAAGAAAGGCATCGCGGCTTCAGGAGCAGCATATACATATGCTGAAGAAGTGCTGCGACAGGTTGGCACAGAATATAAGATTTTTAAGGTTTCAACTCCCTATCCTTTTCCTGAGAAGCTTGCCCTTGAATTTATGCATGGACTTGATGAAGTACTGGTAATTGAGGAACTTGATCCTGTAATAGAAGAAGAGCTTTTATTATTAAAAGCAAAAAACGATATCGATGTAAAAATTAAAGGAAAAAGAACTAAGGATATGCCTTTTGCAGGAGAATATAGTTTTGAAATAGTGCGTTCTGCCATATATGATTTCCTTGAAATTAAGCAGGAAGTCGCAGAGGTTCTTTCTGCGCCTGCTTTGCCTGTAAGGCCACCGGTCCTCTGCGCGGGATGCCCGCACAGGAGTTCATTTTACGCAGTAAAAACTGCCATGGCAAAGCGTAAAGCAGTATTTACAGGAGATATAGGGTGCTACACCCTTGGAAATGCAAAACCTCTCGACATGGTTGATACATGCCTCTGCATGGGCGCAGGTATAACCATGGCCCAGGGTTTACAAAGAGCTGAACCTGATGCTAAACATATAGCATTTATCGGGGATTCAACTTTTTTTCATACAGGAATAGCCGGAGTTATAAATGCTGTGTACAATAATACGGATATAACAGTAGTCATTCTGGACAACAGTACTACTGCAATGACCGGGCATCAGCCTCATCCCGGTACGGGCAAAACGATGATGAACAGCATATCTGAAAAAGTAGATATATATGGCTTACTATCAGCATGTGGAATTAAGCATATCGAAAAGGCAAATCCTTTTAACCAGAAAGAGGCGGTGGAGGCAGTAAAAAAAGCAGTAGATTTTAACGGGCCGTCAGCAGTAATATTTGAGGCTCCATGTATTGCGCTTGCCAAACCCGCACAAAAACAGCAGGTAGGCAGCAATTGCACAGGTTGCTGCAAATGCATACGTGAAATTGGTTGTCCTGCCATCAGCCTGGATGAAAGCGGAAAAGCCGTAATAGAGCCATCATTATGCTATGGATGTACATTATGTACACAAATATGCCCTGTAAAAGCGATAGGAGGTCATAAAAATGAAATGTGATATATTAATAGCAGGAGTAGGGGGACAGGGTACGGTTCTGGCATCAAAGCTTCTTGCTGCTTCGGCTATCAGTCAGGGCTGCTTTGTAAGGACATCCGAAACTATAGGAATGGCACAGAGAGGCGGCTGTGTAGTAAGCCATGTCAGGATAGGAGGTGAAAAAGAAGGTTCTGTAATTCCGGTCGGTAAAGCTGATATTATAATCGGATTTGAACCTACTGAAGCTGCCAGAAACCTATATCGTTTATCACAAAACGGGATTTGTATAGTAAATACAAGAGAGATAAAACCGGTTACAGCATCTTTAGGAGCTGCAAAATATGATATTAAGGAAATTAACGAATATATAAAAAATAATGCCGGTAAAGCTGTTTTTGTTGACGGATATGATATCGCAGAAAAAGCAGGAAGTGTAAAGGCATTAAACATCGCTTTGCTTGGTGTTGCCCTTGGAGAGGGTATCCTTCCTTTTAGCAAAGAAGTAGTGGAAGAGATTATTCGTGAAAATATAAATCCAAAATTTATTGACATAAATATCAAAGCTTTAAATTCAGGAATAGCTTATTCCAAAAATAAATCAGTACAATAGGTAAAGTCAAGTAGAAAATTAAATATAAATTATCAAATGCAAATTCAATGAAATTAATATTATCACATATGTAAAGGAGAAGCTGAGATGAGAAGAGAAAAGTTTGATGAAATAAAGGGTTTATTAACGAGAGTAGCTGAGACCAGTCCATTTTATAGAGAAAAGTTCAGAAAATGCGGCATGTCTGTAAGAGATATAAAAACTCTTGAAGATTTTAGGAAAATTCCATTTACTACAAAAGAACAATTAAGAGATGCATACCCTCTGGGGCTGCAGGCAGTACCTGATGAAAAAGTAGTCAGAATACACTCTTCATCAGGAACTACAGGAAAGCCGGTCATAATTCCTTATACGCAGAAGGATGTTGATAATTGGGCTATAATGATGGCGAGATGCTTCAAATTAGCAGGAGTGACTGCTTTAGACAGGGTTCAGATTACTCCCGGTTATGGTCTGTGGACTGCGGGTATCGGATTTCAGGCGGGGGTTGAAAAGCTTGGAGCTATGGCTATACCAATGGGTCCGGGTAATACCGATAAACAGATTCAGATGATGATTGATTTAAAGTCTACAGTTATTACAGCTACTTCATCCTATGCGCTTTTATTGGCAGAAGAGGTTGCAAGAAGGGGTATTGGTTCAAGTATAAAACTGAGAAAAGGAATTATTGGATCGGAACGCTGGGGCGAAAAAATGCGATCCAGAATAAAAAATGAATTAGGCATTGAGATATATGATATATATGGACTTACAGAAATTTACGGCCCTGGTATATCAATCGATTGCGAATGCCATGAAGGGCTTCATTATTGGGATGATTACCTTTACTTTGAAATTATCAATCCTGAAAGCGGAGAAGTATTGCCAGAAGGAGAGTATGGTGAGCTGGTAATTACTACACTGAAAAAGGAAGGAGCGCCGCTGATAAGATATCGTACAAGAGATATTACAAGGTTAATCCCGGGAGAATGCAAATGCGGTTTAAGTTATCCAAGGCATGACGCTATTATGGGCAGGACAGATGATATGGTTAAGGTTAAGGGCGTAAATATTTATCCCGGACAAATAGACGAGCTTTTAAAGGAAATTGACGGATGCAGCAGTGAATATCAGGTAATAGTAGAGCATAAAGACGGAAAAGATGTTATGACATTAAAAGTCGAAGTCGAATCCGGAACAGAATATGAAAATATGAAGTACAAAATAAAAGATTATTTTAAAAAGAGAATTGGGATAACAATATCACCGGAACCTGTATCGATAGGAGAGCTGCCAAGAAGCGAAAAAAAGAGTAAAAGGATAATAGATTACAGATACCAATAATTTATATAGATCAGAATGAATAGTAGTTCTGTGTTGGTAAAACAAATCTACAATGAAGATATATATATATACAGATGATATTAAAAGTGTCAGAAGTATAGTTCTGACACTTTTATATTTATATATTTATATTAGTAACTATAAATTTATATTTTTTCAAAAAAATAAAGCAAGATATGAGCAAAAGTTTAAGAAAAGGCAAAAAAAGTGCTGATTATATTTATATATTAATCTATAATTTACTTGATATGTGATATTCTGATAATCATAAATTGCGATTTAACTAAGCATTGACTATATATTGGAGTTTTGAACATCTGGTATATATTCTTAATTTGTCACAGGAGTGGTTGGATGGAATTTATCGATAATACAGTTAATGATATAAATATAGCATATATTGGCGGAGGTTCAAAAAACTGGACTCTGAAACTAATGGCTGATCTTGCATGTGAAAGCAGCTTATCAGGGACTGTTAAACTGTATGACATAGATTTTGATTCAGCTTCTCTTAATGAAAGTATAGGCAACTCATTGTGCAGTCGTGAAGATGTAAAAAGGAAATGGAAATACAAAGCTGTAAGGAACATAGAAGAAGCTCTGGATGGTGCAGATTTTGTAATTATATCAATTTTGCCGGGAACTTTAGTGGACATGATTTCAGATGTTCATGTACCAGAGAAATATGGAATATATCAATCTGTGGGTGACACTACAGGGCCTGGAGGCATAATGAGAGCCTTAAGGGCAATCCCTATTTTTGCTGGATTTGCACAGAAAATCAAGGAACATTGTCCTGCAGCATGGGTTATAAATTTATCAAATCCAATGGCACTTTGTGTAAGGACTTTATATAAAGTTTTTCCGAATATAAAAGCATTTGGATGCTGTCATGAAGTTTATTCGGTTAAAGTTTTGCTTTCAGATATGCTGTATGAATTGAAAGGCATAAATGATGTTCCTGCAAATAAGATTAAAGTGAATGTATCCGGAATTAATCATTTTACATGGATAGATAAGGCTTCTTATAATGAGATTGATCTTATGCCATTATTTGAAGAGTTTACAGAAAAATATTATGATGAAGGCTATATTGACTCTTTTAACCGAGCATTGGACCCGGAACAGGCAGAATATTTCAGGTGTGCAAACAGGGTTAAATTTGATTTATTCAGAAAATACAAACTTATAGCGGCAGCAGGAGACAGGCATTTAGCTGAATTTATGCCTCCTTTGTATTTAAAAAACCCTCAGACTCAGACAGTCGCTCTTTGGAAATTTGCCCTTACACCTGTTAGTTTCAGATTGAAGCAGCATTATCAAAAGGTAGAAAAATACAGGAAAATAGCCGATGGAGAAAAAAGCTTTGAAATAAGCAGATCCACAGAAGAAATTGTAAATCAGATTAAAGCTTTATTGGGATTGGAAGATATAATAACAAATGTAAATCTTCCTAATAAAGGGCAAATGCAAGGCATACAGATGGGTGCGGTAGTTGAAACAAATGCATTGTTTTCGAGAAACGGAGTACAGCCTATTGTTGCAGGCAAATTACCTATGGATGTACATAATCTTATTATGAATCATGTAACAAACCAGGAGATAATTTTAAAAGCTGCTTTGAACAGGGATAAGGAATTGGCTTTCAAAGCATTTATGAATGATCCTCTGGTAAATATACATGAAAATGATGCCAGAAAGCTTTTTGACGAAATGCTGGCGAATATTAAGGAACATCTGCAAGGATGGAATATCTGATATACTATGAAATTACCTCTTATTGCTTATACCCTCTCGCTAAATTTAGGTGAGAGGGTTAACTATTTTAGAAAATAATAAATTATCTGTTATCTTCACAGCCTTTTCATTATTATGTTATAATATCTGCTGTTATATTTACAATAATATAAAAAGTATTTACTTAATTCATTAAGAGGTGCTATATGGTTATAAATGATACTCCCGCGAATTTAGGTTTTAGAATGCCTGCAGAATGGGAAAAACATATGGGAACTGTTATGGCCTGGCCGGTTGTAGAAGCTGTATGGCCGGGGCCCTTTGAAGAGATATTGCAGGCGTACTCCGATGCTGTCAGAAAAATATCAGCATTTGAACCTGTAACAATGGTTGCAAAACCTGAACTGTTAAAGCAGGTCAGAGAGTATTGCGGTGACAGAGTAGATATATTAGAAGCCGTTAATGATGATTCATGGATACGTGATAACGGGCCAACCTGCGTCATAAATAATAAGGGAGAAATTGCGGGTATTAATTGGATATTTAACGCATGGGGAGGCAAATATCCATGTGAAAATGACAATAAAGTTGCATCCATGGTATTAGAAAAATATGGATTTCCCAGGTTTGATGCACCTTTGGTGTTGGAGGGCGGATCAATTCATGTAGACGGTGAAGGTACTTTGTTAACTACAGAAGAATGCTTATTGAATAAAAATAGAAATCCTGATATGACAAAGGAACAAATAGAAGATACTCTGAAACAGTATTTAAATATAAATACGGTTATTTGGCTGGAAAAAGGATTATTTGGCGATGATACGGATGGACATATAGATAATGTTGCATGCTTTGTACGGCCGGGAGTTATAATTGTTCAGGACTGTTCTGACCCTGACGATCCGAATTATGATATTGCAAAGGTAAATATTGAAAAGCTCAAGAACAGCAAAGATGCTAAAGGCAGGAGTTTAGAGATTATAACGATAGAACAGCCACGGCCGGTTTATTATGATGATGTGCGTCTTACATTGAGTTATCTGAATTTTTATTTTGTTAACGGAGGCATCATACTGCCGGTATTCGGAAAAGATAATAGGGACAGGGATGTTTACGCATTGGAGACATTAAAAAAAGTATTTCCTGACAGAGAGATTGTGACAATAGACGGACTACCGCTTACAAGAGGCGGAGGTAATATACACTGCCTAACACAGCAGATACCCCAAGGAACTCCCGCAAAGCTATGAGATTCAAAGCTTTGATATAAGCTGTCAAATATGAAATACCAAAATAGAGTTTAACACTTCAGAATAAGGAGGGATAAAATGCGCAAGGTTACGGTATCAGCTACACAGATGAGCTGCTCATGGGATATAGATGAAAATATAAAAAACGCGGAAAAGCTGGTCAGAGAAGCTGCTTCAAAAGGCGCGCAGATAATTTTACTTCAGGAGCTTTTTGAAACACCGTATTTTTGTCAGATGGAGGATTTTAAATATTATAAGTATGCTCTTGAGGTAGAAAACAATAAGGCTGTAAGGCACTTTTCAAAAATAGCAAAAGAACTTGAGGTTGTTCTCCCTATAAGCTTCTATGAAAGGAGAAACAATGCAAGGTATAACTCAGTTGCGATGATTGATGCTGACGGTGAAATATTAGGTGTTTACAGAAAGACCCATATTCCAGATGGACCAGGTTATGAAGAAAAATTTTATTTTAATCCCGGAGATACTGGTTTCAAAGTATGGAATACCCGCTATGGGAAATTAGGTGTAGGTATATGCTGGGATCAATGGTATCCAGAGGCCGCAAGATGTATGGCACTGATGGGAGCTGAAATGCTGCTGTATCCAACAGCAATAGGTTCCGAACCTGCTGAAAAGGACGTGGACTCTAAAGATCATTGGCAGATATGTATGCTGGGACATGCTGCGGCTAATATAGTGCCTGTAATTGCGTCAAACCGTATTGGTACGGAAAGAATGTGCGGATCGGAAATTACTTTTTACGGTTCTTCCTTTATTGCTGACCATAAAGGCCAGAAAGTAGCAGAAGCTGACAGAGAGAGTGAATGCATATTACTTGCGGAATTTGATCTTGATGAAATAGAAGATTACAGAACTTCATGGGGTATATTCAGAGACAGAAGGCCTGAATTATATAAAGCCATACTCACCAGTGACGGAATAGTAAAAGAATAATATCAGGCACCGCATGTTATGGACATGAGGTGCCTGTTCTATTATTTTTAATAAATTACCTATTGCTTTCCTTTGCCTCGTCTTATAGCATTGTTGTAATCTTCGCTTTTAAATTCTTCGGAAGCATTTTCGCCTAATTGATCGTTATGAGGTTTCAAATGGTTTTTGTCCATACATCCTTTTTTATTGTCCTTGTTTTTTTTCATAAATAACAACTCCTCGTATAATAAGTTTATCTTAGTATTTATACTAATAAATCTATACCAATC
>ENA-UPSA01000656-UPSA01000656.1-bioreactor-metagenome-genome-assembly--contig:-NODE-656-length-45855-cov-19.486048_pt1 | contig 45855 bp, 37 predicted proteins | sample MGYA00238183_ERZ773288 | MGnify/ENA primary metagenome ERZ773288 (study PRJEB29028, sample SAMN07631243) | bioreactor metagenome | isolation source: Switchgrass digestor | place: USA: Dartmouth... | reverse complement strand
TACGGTGGTGTGAGAGGACGGTAGGTGAAATAATCACCTACCTCCTACTCGATTATTGAGGAATAAAAATAAATTTTTAAAGAAACCTATTGACAACGGCTTTGGCACTTGATAAAATATCCCTCAAATTCACAAAAGACCCGGCGGCAGGCTGCTTCCATATGAAGGTAGGTTCTGTTGTCGGGTGTTGTCATAATTATCAGGAGCTGTTAAATAATAAACGATTTAAGTCAAGCACAAAATCCGATGACGGAGACATAAGACCTGTTGCAGCCATCTTCAGAGAGCCGGTGGGCGGTGCGAACCGGTGGGCGGATAGGTTGTATGCTCACTCCCGAGGAGAAAGCCCGAAAGGGGCAGCCTTAAGCCTTTAGATGACCTATAAAAGCTGTCCTCAGTAGAGCTTTACGGGTGGTCCCGTTACAGGCCAGGGTTTGTTAGAACCTGGTAAGGCTTTGTACCGTGAGGTACGGGTAAAGTAGGGTGGTACCACGAAAGAGAACCTTTCGTCCCTTCGGGGGCGAAAGGTTTTTTGCATATTTATGCACAATGATTGATAAATTTTTGACCTATTGGGGAAAGGAGGTATAGGGTTGAAACACATATTGGGCGTGTTGGTGGCCAATCAACCGGGCGTCCTCTCCAAGGTGTCGGGACTTTTCAGCCGCAGGGCCTTCAACATCGAAAGCCTGGCGGTAGGCGTGACGGAGGACCCTAATGTCTCCCGGATGACCATAGTGGTGGACGGGGACGAAAAGGTGATCGATCAGGTTGCAAAGCAGCTCAACAAATTGATCGACGTCATAAAGGTGGCCGACATAGCTGAGGATTCCGTGACCAGGGAGCTCGCTTTGATAAAGGTTCAGGTAAACCCCGGAACCAGAAATGAGATAATTCAGATTGTCAACGTGTTCAGGGCTCAGGTTGTGGATATAAGCAAGGATTCCATGATCATCGAGATTACCGGTGATGAGAAAAAGGTGGATGCACTGCAGGAGATGCTCAAGGATTTTGGGATAAAGGAAATGGTCCGCACGGGCATCATAGCCGTTGATAGGGGCAATAAGCTCATCAAGGATGAAAATTTATAAAGATTTACAATGTGAAGGGGGAATTAAGCAATGGCAAAGCTGTATTACGATCAGGATGCCAATCTGGAACTGCTGAGCGGCAAGAAGGTGGCCGTAATAGGGTACGGCAGCCAGGGTCATGCTCATGCGCTCAACCTTAAGGACAGCGGGGTCGATGTCGTGGTAGGCTTATACAAGGGCAGCAAATCGTGGAAGCTGGCAGAGGAAGCCGGGCTCAAGGTTATGGAAGCTGCCGAAGCCACTAAGCAGGCCGATATAATCATGGTTTTGATCCCCGACGAAAAGCAGCCAAAGCTGTATAAGGAGAGCATAGAGCCCAATCTTGAAGAGGGTAACATGCTCATGTTTGCCCACGGGTTTAACATTCATTTCGGACAGATTACCCCTCCCGAATATGTGGATGTAGCCATGGTAGCACCCAAAGGGCCGGGCCACACCGTGCGCAGCCAGTACCAGGAAGGCAAAGGGGTGCCCTGCTTGATAGCCGTGCATCAGGATTATTCGGGTCGAGCCAAAGACCTTGCTTTGGCTTATGCAAAGGCCATAGGCGGTACGCGTGCCGGCGTGCTGGAGACCACCTTTAAGGAGGAGACCGAGACCGACCTGTTTGGCGAACAAGTCGTGCTGTGCGGCGGCCTTTCGGAGCTCATCAAGGCGGGGTTCGAGACGCTGGTGGAAGCAGGGTATCAGCCCGAGTGCGCATATTTCGAATGTTTGCACGAGCTAAAGCTCATAGTGGACCTTATAAATCAGGGTGGACTGAGTTACATGAGATACTCTATAAGCGATACGGCCGAGTTTGGCGATTACACCACCGGCAAGAGGATCATAACCGAGGAGACGCGCAAGGAGATGAAGAAGGTTTTGGCCGAGATACAGGACGGCACTTTTGCCAAGAAGTGGATACTGGAAAATCAGGCCAACCGTCCGCACTTTAATGCCGTGCGAAAGAGGGAGAGGGAACACTCGATAGAAAAGGTGGGCAGGGAGCTCAGGAAGATGATGCCGTGGATCGAGAATAAATGATAAAGGGGGATGCATGTGCCGAAAAAGGTATATATATTCGATACAACCCTTCGAGATGGAGAACAGTCACCGGGCGTGAGCTTAAACGTTCAGGAGAAGCTGGAGATAGCCAGGCAGCTTGAGCGCCTCGGAGTGGATGCCATAGAGGCAGGATTTCCCGTTGCATCTAAGGGCGATTTTGAGGCGGTAAAGGCTATTGCCCAAAATGTCAGAAGGCCGGTTATAGTAGCGCTTGCCCGGGCCGTCAAACAGGACATAGACAGGGCCTGGGAGGCCATTAAGTACGCTGCACGGCCGCGCATTCATACTTTCATCGCTACTTCGGATATTCACATGAAGTATAAGCTCAAGATGGATCCCGAGGACGTGCTGAAAAGGGCTGTGGAGATGGTATCCTATGCCAAATCCCTGTGCGAAGATGTGGAGTTCTCGCCAGAGGATGGGACCAGGACCAGGCCGGAGTTTCTTTTCAGAGTGCTGGAGGCCGTTATAGATGCCGGCGCTACCGTGATCAATATACCCGATACGGTGGGATATGCCGTGCCCGAAGAGTTTGGAGCGCTCATAAGGAGCATCAGGGAGAACGTTCCAAACATCGACAATGCAATGTTAAGCGTACACTGCCACAATGATCTGGGGCTAGCGGTGGCCAACTCCCTTGCAGCTATAAGAAACGGCGCTCAGCAGGTGGAGTGTACCATAAACGGGCTGGGAGAAAGGGCCGGGAACGCGGCTCTTGAGGAAATCGTCATGGCCATTAAGACGAGAAGCGATTACTTCGACTATTATACCGATATAGCGACCGAACAAATATACCGTACCAGTACCATGGTCAGCCATTTAACCGGCATGCATGTCCAGCCAAATAAAGCCATTGTGGGCGCCAATGCCTTTGCCCATGAGTCGGGGATTCATCAGCACGGCGTGCTGAGCAACCGTCAGACCTATGAGATCATGACGCCTGAATCCATCGGCTTAAAGCAGAGCCAGATGGTGCTGGGCAAGCACTCCGGGCGCCACGCCTTTGAGGAAAGGTTAAAGGAGCTGGGCTTTACCAACCTGACATCCGAGGATATAAATGCCGCTTTTGAGAAGTTTAAGGACCTGGCGGATAAGAAGAAATACGTGATGGATAAGGATATAGAGGCCCTTGTGAACGAAAAGGTGTTGAAGGTACCCGACACATACGAATTGGAGTATTTCCACATCTCCAGCGGCAATACCTCCATTGCCACTTCTACCGTAAAGATCAGGCGGGATGAGGAGATATTTGAGGAAGCGGCATGCGGAGATGGGCCGGTGGATGCTACCTTTAAAGCCATAGATCGAGCCATAGGTATAGAGGTCACATTGATGGATTATTATTTGAAGGCGGTGACCAGCGGTAAGGATGCCCTGGGAGAAGTGACGGTTAAAATAGGCAAAAACGGAAATGTATACATTGGCCGCGGGCTTAGTACCGACGTCATAGAAGCCAGCGCCAAGGCATATATAAATGCGATAAATAAGATGGTTATTGAGCAGAACAACAGTAATGGAAATAACGGGAATGAAAAAGGGATATAAGTTAATGCTTGCATAGCGCTTGCGGACATCAGCTGCTTTAAAAAATCTACTGGGCTGATGGATGAAGCAAGTGAGCGATTCGTTTTAGATATAGCTGTGGTTCAACATAAGAGCGTTTTTTCAATTTCTAAATATATTATTGCAATAAATTGCAGTAATGATTAGGATTAAAGGCAAAAAATTCAGAGAAAAAGGAGTTGATGGAGAGATGGGAATTATGTAAACGGCAAAAAGGTTTTTATCTACGATTCTACTTTAAGGGATGGGGCTCAGGCTGAAGGGATTTCATTTACCGTAGGGGATAAGCTCAAAATAGCAAGGAAGCTGGATGAATTCGGCGTGGACTATATTGAGGCGGGCAATCCCGGCTCCAATCCCAAAGACGTTGAGTTTTTTGAGAAGGTCAAGGACATTCGGTTTGCCAACGCCAAGCTGGTGGCATTTGGCAGCACCCGCAGGGCCGGCATAAAGCCGGAAGAGGATTCCAATTTGGATGCCCTGCTGCGAAGCGGTACTGGCGCGGTGGCAATATTCGGCAAAAGCTGGGATTTCCACGTCACCGATGTCATCAGGACTACCCTGGATGAAAACCTCAACATGATATACGACTCCATTGTCTACATGAAGCAAAACGGCAAAGAGGTAATATTCGATGCCGAGCACTTCTTTGATGGTTATAAGGCCAATTCCGATTATGCTTTGAAAACCCTTGAGATGGCTGCACGGGCCGGAGCCGACTGGCTTGTATTATGCGATACCAACGGAGGGTCATTTCCGTCCGAAATTGCCGAGATCGTTAAAACGGTGGTGGATAGATTCCCGTCGATCCCCATAGGCATACATTGCCACAATGACGGGGGAATGGCGGTTGCCAATTCCATAGTGGCGGTGGAGCAAGGAGCGGTACAGGTGCAGGGTACCTTTAACGGATACGGCGAGCGATGCGGAAATGCTAACCTGTGCACCATCATTCCCAATCTGCAGCTCAAGCGCAATTTTTACTGCGTTCCGCCGCAGAGCATAGCCGGGCTGGTCAGCGTGTCGCGCTATATAAGCGAACTGGCCAATATGGCACCCAACGAACGTGACCCCTACGTGGGCAACTGTGCCTTTGCCCACAAGGGCGGCATGCATGTGGATGCAATTCTTAAAAATCCCGCTTCCTTTGAACACATTCCCCCCGAGTCGGTAGGGAATGAAAGGCGCATATTGATGTCGGAAGTGGCGGGGCGCAGCGCCATACTGGGCAAAATCCAAAAAGTGGCACCATGGGTTACAAAGGCATCGCCCGAAGTGCAGAAGATAATGGATGAGCTCAAGCGTCTTGAGCATGAGGGCTACCAGTTCGAGGGGGCCGAAAGCTCATTTGAGCTGTTGGTGAGAAGGGCGCTGGGCAAGGATCATAAGTTCTTTGAAGTAAAGGATTTTCGGGTATTATGCGAGGAGCCATGGCAGGGGGATTACAGCGCTTCGGCCATTATCAAGGTGAGGGTGGACGGAGTAGAGGAAGTTACGGCTGCGGAGGGGGATGGCCCGGTAAACGCCCTGGATAAGGCGCTACGTAAGGCTTTGGGGCTTTTCTATCCCCAGCTTAAGAAGATGCGCCTTACCGACTACAAGGTTCGTGTGCTTGATACCTCGAAGGCCACAGCGGCCAAGGTTAGGGTACACATAGAATCCACCGACGGAGAAAGGGTATGGGGTACCGTTGGGGTATCTACCAACATCATAGAGGCGAGCTGGAATGCATTGGTTGATTCCATCGAATATTTCCTTTACAATGAAATGGGGATATAGAAAGGGGCTGGATATATATGGGGATGACCATGACTCAGAAGATATTGGCCGCACATGCAGGGTTGGACAAAGTTGAACCCGGCCAGCTTATAATGGCCAATGTGGACCTGGTTCTGGGGAATGATATTACCGCTCCGGTGGCCATTCGCGAGTTTAAGCGGATGGGCGCCCGGAGGGTTTTTGATAGAAAAAAGGTGGCCTTGGTACCCGATCACTTTACTCCCAATAAGGATATCAAATCGGCCGAGCAGTGCAGAGTTATGCGGGAGTTTGCCCGTGATATGGAAATAGAGAACTATTTTGAAGTGGGCCAGATGGGCATCGAACACGCCCTGATACCCGAGAAGGGATTGGTAGTGCCGGGAGATGTGGTCATCGGCGCCGATTCCCATACCTGTACCTATGGAGCGTTGGGGGCATTTTCTACCGGCGTTGGCAGCACCGATATGGCAGCTGCCATGGCTACCGGCCAGGCATGGTTTAAGGTACCCGAAGCCATCAAGTTCGTGCTCAAGGGCCGCTTAAACAAATGGGTTAGCGGTAAGGATGTAATACTTCACATCATAGGCATGATCGGCGTGGATGGTGCGCTTTATCAGTCCATGGAGTTTACCGGCGAGGGCATTGCAGGCCTGTCCATGGATGACCGGTTTACCATTGCCAATATGGCTATAGAGGCGGGCGCTAAAAATGGCATCTTTGAGGTGGATGACGAGACCCTGGAATACGTGAAACAGCATTCTACCAGGGAGTTTAAAGTATACAAGGCTGATGAGGATGCGGAATATTCGAAAGTGTTCGAGATAGACCTGTCTTCGGTTCCGCTTACTGTGGCCTTTCCACATTTGCCATCCAACGTGAATACGTTTGACCAAATAGGGGATATTCCCATAGATCAGGTTGTAATAGGGTCGTGTACCAACGGCCGGCTCAGCGATCTCAGGATTGCAGCCGAGGTACTGAAAGGGCACAAAGTACACCCGCGGGTGCGTACAATCGTAATACCCGCAACGCAGAGGATATACCTTGAAGCCATGAGGGAAGGGCTTCTGGAGATATTCGTAGAAGCGGGAGCGGTGGTGAGCACTCCTACCTGCGGTCCTTGCCTGGGCGGGCATATGGGCATACTGGCAAAAGGCGAAAGGGCAGTGGCCACCACCAACAGGAATTTCGTGGGACGGATGGGTCATGTGGAAAGCGAGGTTTACCTTGCAAGCCCGGCCGTGGCTGCGGCTTCCGCCATTACAGGGAAGATCTCTTCGCCCGAGGAGGTGTTAGGATGATAAAGGGAAAAGCCATCAAATACGGGAATAATGTAGATACCGATGTAATTATCCCCGCCCGGTACCTGAATACGACCGATCCGAAGGAGCTGGCAGTCCATTGCATGGAGGACCTGGATCCCGGGTTCAGGAATAAGGTACAGTCGGGCGACATAATGGTTGCCGGTACGAATTTCGGATGCGGTTCATCCAGGGAGCATGCACCTATTGCAATCAAGGCTTCGGGGATAAGCTGTATCATAGCCGAGACCTTTGCGCGCATATTTTATCGCAATGCCATAAACATAGGTTTGCCCATATTGGAATGCCCTGAGGCTGCCAGAGACTTAAGGGATGGGGATCAGGTGGCCGTGGATCTTACAACCGGCGAGATCACCAACCTTACCACGGGGAAAACCTATAAAGCCGCGCCATTTCCGCAGTTCATGCAGGAGCTCATAAGGGCCGGCGGTTTGGTTGAATACGTTAAGGAAAGGATGGGGGCTGAGGGATGAAAATTGCTGTAATACCGGGCGATGGCATCGGGCCGGAAGTAGTTGAGCAGGCGATTGTGGTGCTTGAAGCCGTGGCGCAAAAATTTGGACACCGTTTTGAATTTGAAGAGGTGCTCATGGGAGGAGCGGCGCTGGATGCGGTTGGAGTGCCGCTCCCCGATGAGACTTTAAAGGTTTGCCTGGAGAGCGATGCCGTGCTGCTGGGAGCGGTTGGTGGACCCAAGTGGGATAACTTGCCGGGGCATTTAAGGCCCGAGGCGGGGCTCTTGAAAATACGCAAATCGCTAAATCTGTTTGCAAACTTAAGGCCCGCAAGGGCGTTTCCCCAGCTCAAATCGGCATCTACATTGAGGGAAGAAATACTGGGGGAAGGCCTGGATATACTGGTGGTACGCGAGCTCACAGGGGATCTATATTTTGGCGATAAGGGAAGGGCCCAGATCCCAGATGGTGAAAAGGCGTGGGATACCGCCGTCTATTCTACCCGTGAAGTGGAACGGGTAGCCCATGTAGCCTTTGAGATTGCCAGAGGCCGACGCCGCAAGGTTACCTCGGTAGATAAGGCCAATGTTTTGGAAAGTTCTAGGTTGTGGCGCGAGGTGGTGTCCAGGGTAGGCCAGCAGTATCCCGATGTGGAGCTCAACCATATGTATGTCGACAATGCCGCCATGCAGCTAATCAGAAATCCGGCACAGTTTGACGTGATACTCACCACCAACATGTTCGGAGACATCTTGAGCGACGAGGCTGCCATGCTTACGGGGTCCCTGGGGATGCTTCCTTCAGCCAGCCTGGGAGAAGGCAACCTGGGGTTATACGAGCCGGTCCATGGATCCGCGCCCGACATCGCAGGTCAGGACAAGGCAAATCCCATAGCCGCCATCATGAGCGCTGCCATGATGCTGCGCTACAGCTTTGGCCTGGAGAAGGAGGCCCGGGCCGTAGAGGATGCGGTAGGCAGAGTGTTGGAACAGGGGTACAGAACTGCGGATATCGCTACACCCGGCGCTACGGTTGTGGGCACTCGGGAGATGGGGCACCTTATCGCTCAGAATTTATAAAAACGTGATCCTGGATTTGGCATCCAGCTTCATGATTGTTTGTTGGCAGGCAGTGACGGCAAAATAAATGTGAGATATAAAGGAAATAAAGCGGGCCGCGATGACATAGATTTATATAGATTTATAAGAATGTGTGATATAATGAAATAGCGCAATAAACTGCCGGGAAGGTTTGATTCCCGATACGGCGCTAATATCTGCTGTAAGGGGGAAATGGGGGTGTATACTTCCCCGAGGATCAGGCGAAGGTATTCGATAAATAAGCGACGCTTTGCTTGCACCATTGTTTGTGCATGCATCCTCATCGCGTTGATGCTTGGATTCCCGTCGTGGGCAGCCCGCAAATTCTTCATATCCTATTACAGGATATCGGATTTTGCTCCCGAGCATTTGGAGATGTATTTCACCATTGCCGAGGAACAGGGTGTCCCCTGGTATTTCCTGGTTGCCATTGATAAGGCGGAGGGCATAACTGCCGAAGGCATAACCGCTGAAAGGATAGGCCAGATAGCCATACAGCTGCGCGGGATAGAGAATACGGAGCAACTCAAGCAATTTCTTAAAACATATAATGGTGACAGGGCATTTTACAAAAAGGTGCAAGAGGAGCTTGACAAGCTGAAGCGCATACGACGGATTTACGAGGATAAGGTATTTCCCATAGCCCAGGGGTACGAGTACGATTACAAAGATGGATTTGGGGATGCCCGGACTTACGGAGGGGAGCGTACTCATGAAGGGATCGACATAATGTGCGATAAAGGTGTACCGGTGGTGTCGGTATGTGACGGGGTGGTTGAGAAGCAAGGATGGCTGGAGCTGGGTGGATGGCGCCTGGGTATCCGGGGTAAGGATGGCGTATATTACTATTACGCCCACCTGTACCGATATCACCAGAATATACGCCAGGGCAGCAAGGTGAAGAAAGGACAGGTTGTAGGCTATGCAGGGGATTCGGGATACGGGGAGAAAGGTACCACGGGCAAATTTGAACCCCATCTTCACTTTGGGATGTATGAGGGGAAGGAAGAGGTAGCGGTCAATCCATATCCTTTTTTGAAGATGTGGGAGAAGAACAAGGTGGATGCAGAATAGCATGGCGATGGAGAATGCTAAGACACCGTGTAACAGTAGGAGATTAATATAAGTCCATTATTGGGTATGAGGGCATAAAAACGATATAGCCATTGAGTGCCTAATTCTATCATTATGGAGTTTTATCATTAAGGAGGTGATATTATGACCATTAAGGAAGCCATAAGAATGCGGAGGACCATCAGAAAGTATAAGCAGGAGAGGATTCCTTTGGAGGTGCTTAAAGAGCTGGTCGACGGGGCCAGGCTGGCGCCATCAGCCACAAACCGGCAACCCCTGGAATACCTGATTGTGGAAGATCCGTCCCTTTTGGAGCCTGTATTCAGCACGCTGGGATGGGCAGGTTATATAAGGCCATACGGGACACCAAAAGAGGGGGAGAAGCCCACGGCTTATATTGTAGTACTCATAAACCGCGAACTGGATAGCGCATGGGCAAAGCATGATGTGGGGGCTGCCGTTGAAAACATACTGTTGGGTGCGCTGGAGTACGGTATAGGGTCTTGCTGGATCGGCTCTGTGGATCGGGATAGGCTTCGCGAGATGCTGCAGATCCCGGATAAGTACATCATCGACTGCGTTGTGGCTTTGGGGTATGCTGCTGAAAAATCGGTGGTAGAAGATGAACAGGGTTCGATAAGATATTATAAGGATGAAAACGGTGTATTGCACGTGCCAAAACGGCGGCTGAAAGATATAATGCATGTAAACAGAATAAATGGTGACAAATAAGGTTTTAAGTTTAGCATGGTCCTTGAACGGATACAGGGCCGTGTAGGCCGGAGCACGAGATGGCGGTAGGACTACAATTTGGACAAGGGAGTGTAGTGTGCTATGATAAGCGACAGGGTAAAGAAGGGAATTGAAAAAGCGCCGCACAGGTCATTATTTAAGGCCATGGGCTATATAGATGAAGAGCTAGAGCGGCCTTTGATAGGTGTTGTCAACGCCCATAGCGAAGTTGTGCCCGGGCATCTGCATTTGGACACCATAGTGCGGGCTGTTAAGGACGGAATACGCATGGCCGGAGGGACCCCCATAGAATTTCCGGTGATCGGAGTTTGCGATGGGATAGCCATGAATCACGTGGGAATGAAGTATTCACTGGCTTCAAGGGAACTGATAGCCGATAGCATAGAGGCTATGGCCATAGCTCACGGCTTTGATGGTCTGGTGCTCGTTCCAAACTGCGATAAGATAGTTCCGGGTATGCTGATGGCCTGCGCCCGGCTCAATATCCCCTCTATAGTAATAAGCGGGGGCCCTATGCTGGCCGGTAGAAGGGCCGGTAGGGTTTTGGATCTGAATTCGGTATTTGAAGGGGTAGGGGCGGTGGCTGCCGGCAGGATGACCCCTGATGAGCTCAAGGAGATAGAGGAATGTGCATGCCCGGGCTGCGGTTCCTGTTCGGGTATGTTTACGGCCAATTCCATGAATTGTTTGGCAGAGGTTTTGGGGTTAGCCTTACCCGGTAACGGCACCATCCCGGCGGTGTATGCCGAAAGGATACGCCTGGCCAAAAAGACCGGTATGAAGGTTGTTGAGCTAGTGCGCAATAATATATGTCCAAGGGATATTTTGGTGCCTGAGGCATTTGAGAATGCGCTGGCGGTGGACATGGCGCTGGGATGTTCTACCAACTCGGTGCTCCATCTTACCGCCATAGCCTATGAAGCGGGCGTTCATATCGATTTGGATATCATAAACAGGATAAGCGAGCGAACGCCCAACCTTTGCAGGCTGAGCCCGGCGGGGCCGTATCACGTTGAAGACCTGTATGCAGCCGGGGGAGTTCAAGCCGTCATGAAGGAGCTGTCCAAGAAGGGACTGCTGCATCTCGAGCTTTTAACCGTTACCGGCATGACGGTAGGGCAAAATATCGCGGAAGCCCAGGTATTGGATCACGATGTCATAAGGCCCATCGATAATCCCTACAGCCCAACCGGCGGTATAGCAGTGCTCAAGGGTAACCTCGCACCCGAGGGCGCTGTGGTAAAGAGAGCTGCCGTTGCCCCGGAGATGATGGTGCACGAGGGACCTGCCAGGGTCTTCGATTCGGAAGAGGAAGCCTTTGAGGCTATACTGGGCGGCAGGATCAAGAAGGGCGATGTAGTGGTCATCCGCTACGAAGGGCCAAAGGGAGGGCCAGGAATGAAGGAAATGCTGTCACCTACATCCGCCATTGCGGGGATGGGGCTTGACAAGGATGTGGCTTTGCTTACCGATGGGCGCTTTTCGGGTGCCACACGGGGGGCCTCCATAGGGCATATATCTCCTGAGGCAATGGAAGGTGGCCCCATTGCTGTGGTACAGGAAGGAGATATCATAAGCATCAACATTCCGGAGGGTAGGTTGGATATAAAGATAAGCCAGCAGGAGCTAGAGCAGCGGCTGGCCAACTGGAAGGCACCTCAGCCCAAGGTGAAAAGCGGCTACCTGGCAAGGTATGCTAAAATGGTCACTTCGGCAAGCACCGGTGCTGTTCTTAAAAATGATAAATAAAAAAGCTGCAAACTTGCAGCTTTTTTTATTTGGGCTATCTCATGTGAACCATACCAGGATGGCAATTGCAATCAAGAATAACACTATAGGGCCAAACACCAGGAGGGCCGCAAGCAGTAAAGCTGTTATGTCGGCCCTGTCCAGCTTTAATTCTTCCTGGTTGCCGTCCTGATTTTTGTCTTTGTTCTGTTGCCTTAGCCATTCCATGGCACGGTTGAATTTTCCGTGGAACATCATGCTTTCATCAAACCTTTCGGGGTTATTCCTGTACGTTCAATTTGTGATGGCAGGCAACAAAATGCCCGGGCTTAACCTCTTCCAGCTGAGGTACCACCTTTTTGCAAATATCGGTACAGTATTTGCACCTGGTGTGGAATTTGCAGCCCGAAGGAGGATTAATTGGGCTGGGGATATCCCCTTCCAAAATGATGGTTTCCTTTTTGGCATCTATATCGGTGGTCGGAATGGCTGATAGGAGCGCCTCAGTATACGGATGCATTGGACGGGAAAAAAGCTCCTGGGTATCAGCCAGCTCCACTATATTGCCCAGATACATTACCCCCACTCTGTCGCTGATGTATTTTATAACGCTCAAATCGTGAGAGATAAACAAATAAGTTAAATTCTCCTGTTCCTTTAAGTCCAGCAGTAGATTTATGATCTGCGATTGTATGGATACATCCAGAGCGGATACAGCTTCATCGCATACTATAAACTTGGGTTTCAAAGCTATGGAACGGGCTATACCTATACGCTGCCGTTGACCGCCGGAAAACTGGTGGGGGTAACGGTGCAGGAAGTAGGGCGCCAATCCGCATTTGTCCATGGTTTCCAGTACATAATCCTGTAAAGCTTTGTCCCTCTTCTTGAACATATTATGTGCTAGAAGTCCTTCTGTTATAATTTGACCTACCGTCATTCTTGGGTTAAGGGATGAATAGGGATCCTGGAATATTAGCTGTAGGTCCTTCCGTAGCAATCTCATTTCATCTTCAGTCAATCTGGCTAGGTTTATACCATCATCCCTAAAGGATTCATATTTTTCAAAATCAGGGTTGGATTTATATTGTGCCCTCAACTTCTCTACCCGTTGCCGTATATCCTCTAACTCCTTTTCCTTGGCCTTTAGGAGCTCTTTCTTACTATTTATTTGCTTTTCCAGCTTTTTAATGGCCTGTTCAACTTCGGGTTGGCCCTTGCCTTTGGCGCTTAGCGCGGATCTTTTCTCTCTAAGCTTTGCTTCGTAATCTGCTAATCTATTTTTTAAGCGGCCGATTTCAAACCTTTTCTTGTATTCATCAAGCAAAATGGTCGATACAGCCTTTAAATCATCCGCTACAATCAATCCTCCGGTCAGCTGAACGATATCTAGAAATAGGTTATCCCTCTCCCACTCTTTGTTTTGAAGGTTTTCCAGCGCTTTATGCTTGTTGTCGTCTTCGGCGAGCGACTGGTATTCATTCTTCATTCTTTCCAATTCTTGTTCTAAACGCTTTAGCCTGTCGTATTCTTTTGGGAGATTGCTTAAAAGGTCAAGCACATATTTAGGGGCAATTTCGTCCACTTTTCGCCCATAGTATATGGTACGGCCTGCTGTCTGCTCGTATAACTGCAGTATAGTACGGCCTAAGGTAGATTTACCGCATCCGCTTTCACCCACCAGACCCAGAGTTTCACCTTGGTAAATTTCCAACGATATGTCATCGTTTGCCCTTACATATAGCTGTTCCTTGGAAAATATGCTGGATTTCTTAATAGGGAAATATTGCTTCAGGTGCTGTATTCTAATTAATACCTTTTTCTCTCTATTGACCACTGGATCTCACCTCTTTTCTCGGATAGAAACAGCGAATCTGATGGCCCGGTGAAACTTCGACCAGCTCAGGTTCATGTGCATGGCACTTATCGGTTGCGTATTTACATCTCGGTGCAAATTTACAGCCCTCGGGCAGATGGAGGGGATGCGGTACCGAACCGGGTATCGGCTCCAGGCGAACTCCTACGGGAGTATCAAGCCTGGGTATAGAGGACATCAATCCTTCTGTATAAGGATGAGAATACAGGGTATCCTTTCCGAATATGGTTCTGACAGGAGCTTTTTCCACCACCTGGCCGCAGTACATGACAACTACGTCATCTGCCATCTCGCTTATTACCCCCAGGTCATGGGTAATAAATATGATTGAAGTGCCAATCTCGGTTTTTAGCTCATTCATCAGCTTTAGGATTTGTGCCTGTATGGTAACATCCAGAGCAGTGGTGGGTTCATCGGCAATTAGCAGTTTGGGTCTGCATGCAAGGGCCATTGCGATCATGACCCTTTGCCTCATTCCGCCTGACAGCTGGTGCGGATACTGTTTGGCAACTCTTTCTGGATTTGGGATCCTTACCAGCGATAGCATTTCTACAACTTTATTGTAGGCTTCATTTTTGCTCAGCCCCTGATGGATGATAAAGGGTTCGGCCACCTGTTTTTCTACCGTAAATACGGGGTTTAGGGAGGTCATCGGTTCCTGAAATATTGCGGATATCTCATTTCCCCTTATATTGGTCATCTCGTGAAGGGGAACATCCACTAAATTTCTGCCATTGAAGATGATCTCTCCGCTGTGGATATACCCGTTGCTATCTAGGAGCTTTATAATACTCATAGCAGAAACGCTTTTACCGCTACCGCTTTCACCTACAATACCCAGGGTTTTACCCTGCTCCACCGAATAGGACACCCCGTTAACTGCCCGGATAATCCCTTTCTTCGTTTTGAAAAAAGTGTATAAATTTTTGACTTCCAACAAAGCCATTTTAATTATTCCCCCTACCGTTCTTGAGATCTTGGGTCAATTGCATCGCGTAGACCATCGCCGATTACGTTAATGCATATTACGCATATGCCAAGTATGATGGAAGGAAATACCCATCTCCACCAATAATATTGTATTACGGTGCTGTTATTGGACCCGTACAGCATATTTCCCCACGTGGGGTAGGGTGCGGGTACACCAAATCCTAAAAAGGACAGAGTCGATTCAATAAGCATGCAGGTAGCAAAGTCCAGGGTTGCCGATACCAGTATGACCGAAATTACGTTGGGCAATATATGCTTAAAGACAATATTTCTCTGCTTTACTCCAACAGCCCTGGCAGCAGTTACATATTCCTGTTCGCGAACCGAAAGTACCTGAGCACGTACCAGCCTTGATAAGCTAGGCCAGGAAAGCAGACCCAGTATAACCATAACCAGTACGATCTTTTGATTGGTGGTCAGTGAATTGCCAATCAAGGCCGATAAAATCATAACAAACGGCAAGAATGGCAAGGACGATATCATTTCGGTAACGCGCTGCAGTATCATGTCGGTCCTGCCACCGAAATAACCGGATATGCTACCTATGATAACGCCAATTATGGTGGAAATAATAACAGCGATGGCACCTACCGTCATGGTCATGCGTCCGCCGTTTACAAGCCTTATGAGGATATCCCTGCCTAAATCATCGGTTCCCAGCGGATAGCCTTTAAGCCCCCAGGTCATAACATTACCGTCTTTGGTGACGGCATAATTCTGATAATAACCGGTAAACAGCTTTGTTACCACCAATTGTTGAAGCTTTTTGGGAACGGAAGCCTGTTTATAATAGTTTGCTCCCCATGCCACAACCTTTCCTTCTTCGGTAATGGCCGAATAGTGATACCTTCCTCCCTGGATATCTACTATCTTGCTTTCGGTATCAGGCACGTCGCCCTCGCCTTTGGTTACGTTACCCCATACGAATACGCGCCCTTCTTCGTTTACGGCTGCAATGGTTGATGCCGTGGTGGCTATATCCACCACCTTACCCATGTTTTCCGGTATGTTTGAATAGCTGTTCTGCTGAGATCCCAGATAGACGACCTCTCCGTCAAAGGTCAATCCCACAACCGCATCAGATGTGAGCTCTATCTGGGCGAGCTGTCCCTGATATTGATGGTAGGGATTATAGTCGTTGTTCATGGAATTGCCGAAGAAATAGGAGCGCCCATCCGCAGTCAAAACCATGGAACATTGATATCCGGCTTTTATATCAACGATATTATCCAGCTTTTTCACTTCATCCGGGATGGTAGCTTGCTGGTTTCTGTTGCTACCCCAGGCGAAAAGCTGACCTTTATCATTTAAGGCAAGTATATGGTCATAGCCTGCTGCTATTTTTACAATCTTTCCCATCTTTTTGGGCGCCTTTTTAACGTCGATTGCCTTGGTTATCTTTGTCTTGCCCCAGATATATAGCTTTCCATTAGTGGAAATACCTACGCTGAAGGTTGGTCCTACCGATATCTGCTGTATTTTCCCCTGCAGTTCTTTCGGTACACTCATTAGATCTAAACCTGGTGCAACATTTTGCTGGCTGCTTTCGGCAAACGATAGGTCAATGGGGAAGAAATAAGGACCGACCATGACAAAAATGAAAATGAGGATAAATACGATAAGTCCTGTCATAGCAACCTTATTGTCTTTAAAATTATTTATTACGATGCGCAAAGGACTTTCCATCTGCTCCTCTTCCACCAGCGAAAGGTGCTTTTTCCCTCCAAATAACTTTGTAAATAGGAGGTATAGGAAGCTGGGCTTTTTGTTGTTGGAATTTTTATTTGCGTTCATGTCTTTTACCTCCTATTATCGATTTACTCTGACGCGCGGATCTACCAGTCCATAGCTCAAATCGGTTATAAGATTGCCGACCAAGGCTATCACTATATAGAACATCTGTATGGCCAGGGCCACATTGTAATCCTGGTTTGATAGGGCATCAATATAGAATTTCCCCATACCGTGCAAATTGAACATCCTTTCCACAACCAGAGAACCAGAAAAGACGCTCATTAGCCATCCTATAATTAGCGTTATAACGGGCAAAAGGGCATTCCTCCAGGCATGGGAATAGATGACGACCTTTTCTTTTAATCCCTTAGCCCTTGCGGTTTTTATACAGTCCATGCTTAGAGCTTCGATCATGGCTGCCCGGACATACCTGGTCATTCCACCCAGGGACCCTACCGTCAATACCATTAAAGGCAATGCTAAGTGGTATAACCTGTCCAGGAATGCCTGGAAAGGAGTTCCTTTGAAGTTGGGGGTGCTCATGCCACTTACGGGGAACCATCCCAGAAGCACGGCAAATACATAGATGAACAACAATACGATTATGAACACCGGGATGCTGTAGCCTACGATGGTCAATACCTGTACCGTTTTATCGAAAACCGAATTTCTCTTGACTGCACAGTGAATCCCCAGAGGTATGGTTATGCCCAGAGCCAAAGCAATGGCAAATATATTCATGAACACCGTATTCTTGAGGGGGGCTTTGACTACCTCAATTACCGGCTGCTTGTATACTATAGACATGCCGAAATCGCCTTTGAGTGTGTTCCTAATCCATTTCCCGTAGCGAACGATTAACGGGTCATCAAGTCCCATCAATTTCCTTAGCTGTTCATATCTATACTGATATTCCTCGGGCTTTAGCTTGTTTTTTATGGGTTCCAGCTGAGCTCGGGCGGGATCGCCAGGAATCAGGTTGTACAGGAAGAACAGGATGAAGGACATAACAAAAAAAACGAATATCATATATATGATTCTTTTTACAATGTATTTTCCCATAGCATACCCTCTCCGCTATTTTAATTTAAGTCACACTTAGAAGTTTACATACATTGGTAAAGCGTTCATAAAAGAGTTCATAGAAGAAATAGGGTATTTTCAAAATACCCTATTTCTTCTATGAAGGCTTGGTATATGAACCTTTTAAAGGTTAATCAAATACCGGCTGTTTCATTCCTCCACATAGGCATACAGTAGAGCATCAACCACCTGTATCAAGTCATTGTTGTGGTAGTTCTTCAACTTGGCGTTGAAGAAGTCATGATAGATGTTGGAATAAAGCGGTATATCGGGCAGCAGTTCATTCCACCTTTCTATGAACTGCACAAATTTCTGTTTGAAGAGCTCTCTGTCCTTAGGATCTACCTTTACCATTTCCTGAGCCAGTTTTGCCAGCTGTTCATCCTTTATATAGTTCTCGTTGGTGCCCTGTTCATAGAGATCAGGATCAATTGTATAAGCGTTCGACAGATCGTATACGGGCGTGAACCCGGTCCCCAGGTTGAACATGTTGTAAGTGGGCTCACCGTATTTCGGATCCTGAGTCGTATCGCGGTACAGGTAGTTTAGAAGCTCCGTAAAGGTCATGACGGTCTGGTTGATCTTTATACCGACTTTTTCAAGGTCAGGATTTTCCTTCAGCTTTACTACCAGCAGCTCTGATACCGGGTTATTCTCGGATGCTGCCCATTCGAGGACCAGAGGCATCAAGGTGCCATCTTCAAGCTTCTTATGGCGTACGCCCTTGCCTTCCTCGTAGGGATTGCCGTTTTCATCGTATATCCAGCCGCCTTGCTCCAATACCTCTATAGCCTTTTCCACGCTGTAGGGGTACTGATTCAGCTTCTGGTTCAGCTCATCCTTCGTCTCAACATAGAACCACATGGCCTCGCCATAAGGACCATTTACTACGGAACCAAATCCACCGGTATAGGTCTTGGCGAAGTCGTTCCTGTCAAGCAAGTAAGCGATAGCCTGACGTACTTCGGGGAACTGTGTGGGTCCAAAGTCACATACAAAGTGCAATTTTCCGTATCCGGAACGCGGATAGGATACATATGCGAATTTTCCTTCTTCGCTTTCAACCAGGTCCAGTCCTGCCTGTATTTCGCTACCTGCTGACATCGCGGTTAGCAGGTCAACCCCGCCGGTTTTGAGCTCGTCAAGAGCGGTCTCGGTGGTTACCTTCTTGTAAATTATGGTCTCGATGTGAGGCTTCTGTCCCTCATAGTTGCCGAGGAATTTATCGTTTATCTTCAAAACAGCGGTCTTGGAAGCCTCATCATAGCTATCCAGCACATAAGGACCGGTTGAAGGCCTTGGAATGGCTCTTCTGGCTTCATTTATCCTATCCTTGTATGCTTCAAGCGTGAAGTTATCGGTGAAATAGCAGCCCTCGCCATCGTCTTTGATATCTACGGTCTCATCGGTCCAGAATGAAAGCTTTGTAGGCGATGAGCTTACTAAAGCCAATTCAAAGAAGTAAGGCACATACTCGGCGTCAATGGTGAAGGCGAAAGTCTTTTCATCGATCAATCTCACACCAGGGAAGACTTTGGATTCTCCAGAACGGAAATCATTCCAACCTACAAAGTATTGCCCTGCGGTGTTGGCGCCTCCCATTTCGCCGATTACGGACGAAGACCACAGCATTATTGTGGCAACGTAATCCTTTGCCGTTATGGGAGTACCATCGCTGTAGGTCAGTCCGTCTTTAATGGTCCAGGTATATGTCTTTGAACCATCCTCATTTACCGTGACCTCGGGGTCTTTTGCGACAACCGTCTTATTTATCACGAACTCACCTTCGTGTGTTGCCTCTACCAGGCTGTAACCAGTGATGAAGTTATAAATATCATAGTCGGCTGCGTTGTTTTGGAAGTAGGGTACCCAGTCACCGGATAGCTCGGTAGTATTTCCGATGGTGATCTGGCCGCCTACTTTTGGCTCAGACACTTCGTCGGTCTCGTCGGTTGGTTCCTCACCATTGTCGGTCTGGGAAGGTTCTTCGGACTCGTCGCCGGTTTCGCTGGGTTCAGTGGAACCGCCAGACCCTCCGCATGCTGCTAAGGAAAACAGCATAACCATCACAATTAAAAGTGCCAATAGCTTTTTTGTCATTTATTTTTCCTCCTCCTTTTTATATTTTTATTTATATGTAAATTTATTAATTGACAAGCATACACTTGTTGGTTTGATTATATTCATCATAACACATTTCTATTACTAACGGTATTAAAACACAAAGAAATACTTAATAAAAATTTAAATATTCCTAGGCATAATTAAATTAGATTATCAAACTACTTTTACATAAAGGGTTGTCATCATTTTAGTTAGATGATATTATACCATCTTTTAATTAGCAATACAATACTCCACTTTATTTTTCGCCTCATTAAATTTTTTTAGTATGTTATAAAGCTATATAATTCAACAGCAAAATTTGAAAATATATATTACATTCTTTTTTAGTAATATGAGAAAAATGTTGAAGAGGCACGCAAGCTTTTGGCAGAGGCAGGATATCCCGATGGCCAGGGGTTCCCGGAGTTGACATTAATGTACAACTCCGAAGGTGATCATAAGGCCATTGCCGAGGCTGTACAGGAGATGTGGAAGAAGAATCTGGGCATAAACGTAAAGCTGGACAGCCAGGAGTGGGCAGTTTTCCAGGAGACCCGTACGCAGGGCAACTATGAGATTGCACGCCATGGCTGGTTAGGAGACTACGTTGACCCCATGACCATGCTCGATATGTGGTACAGCAAGAGTGGCCAAAACGACGCTCGATGGAAGAACAGCCAATATGACCAGCTCATTGACCTGGCCAAGAAGTCCGGGGATCAGAACGAAAGAATGGAAGCCATGCACAAGGCTGAGGAGATCCTGATGGGAGAAATGCCGATAATCCCCGTATACTATTATACCGATCAGTACTTGATAAATCCCAAGATAAAGGGATTCTACTACGATCCGCTTGGATTCAAGGTATTCCTGTATGCGACAAAAGAATAAAGGCATAAAAAAAGAGAGCCGATTTTTAGGCTCTCTTTTTTGCTACTTCTTACTGTTTAATAGCTTTTACCTGTCCAGAGCGGATGCCGCATCCTCGTCAAGGATGACCGTTACGTTGGGGTGAAGCTGAAGTACCGAGGCAGGAACGTCGGTGGTGATGGGGCCATGAAGGGCCTTGCTTATGGTCTCGGCCTTGTCCTTACCAGAGGCTAAAAGTATGATCTTTTGTGCCTGCATGATGGTTTTTATGCCCATGGAGAGGGCTTTACGCGGTACCTCGTCCGGTGAGTTGAAAAACCTAGAGTTGGCTTCGATGGTGCGCTGTGCCAGCTCCACAACGTGCGTGAGGGAATGGAATGGGGTGCCAGGTTCGTTGAAGCCGATATGGCCGTTATGTCCGATGCCCAATACCTGAAGAGTAATACCACCGGCCTGAGCTATCATCCTTTCATAGATTTTGCATTCCTCTTCTAAAGAGGGAGCGGTGCCGTTGGGCAGATGTACGTTTTCCCTCTTTATGTTTATGTGGTTGAAGAGGTTTTCGTCCATGAATCTGTGATAGCTGCACGGGTGATCCTTGTCAAGCCCTACATATTCGTCGAGGTTAAAGGTTACCACGTTGGAAAAGTCAATCTTGCCTTCTTTGTTCATCTTAACCAGATTCCTGTACATCCCCACGGGCGTACTGCCGGTTGCCAGGCCGAGCACGGTGTGGGGGTTGCTTTTTATTTGTTTGGCTACGATCTCGGCCGCCATCTGGCTCATCTCATCGTAATCTTTGCATATTATGACCTTCATCGTTTAACACTCCCTTTCAATAGCTTAAATTGCTCATTTGTTATTTTTCCAATGGGCCAAAAAAACGAATTGCGCATTACTCCCCGGCTGACCATTTTATGTAGTACTTAATCGGCCAGCATTAAAATAGAGAGCTGCACTGAAGCCAATATGCCCCCTCAAAATATTTTAGCACTTTTTGTTTAACGCTGCATTGCTTTTTGGGAAAATTTTTGGATTTTTTGTCCGTTTTACGAAGCAGAGAGGGGAAATTCTCCGGCAATTGGAATGAAAACACATAAACGGTTTTTTTGTGTTATAATAATAATTGGTCACAGAAGAGGGCACGATTATGGCTGAAGTCTGGCTTAAAAGGGGAAATAACTATATGATGGGGCGCAGGAACGAGCATTTGTTCATAAGGGTGCTATACGTAATACTGGGGAGTTTCATATATTCCGTTGGCGTGAACATGCTCTTCATTCCGCACAGGCTGTTAAGCGGCGGACTGACGGGCATCGCGATAATACTGGAGTATTTATTTTCCATTCCCAAGGAAATTACCGTCATAGTCCTCAATGTTCCTTTGTTCATTGGAGGATATAGGTTTTTGGGCAGGCGTTTTATTTATCTGAGCCTGATAGGGATAGCCAGCATGTCGGCCTTTTTGTATCTTACAAAGGGCTGGACCATGGATGTAAAGGATGATATGATGGCGGCGATTTTCGGCGGGTTGATTCTGGGAACGGGCACGGGCATCGTGATGAGAAACCGCGGTTCGCTCGGCGGTACCGATATCATATCACTGCTGGTGAATAAATTCTTTTCGTTCAGCGTTGGATGGATTGCCACGGCGTGTAACTTTTTAATATTGATCGCTGCAGCAATCCTTTTGGATGTTGAGACCGCCATGTTTTCCATGGTAGGCATCTTTGTGAGCAACAAGGCGGTGGATGCCATACTGACGGGATTCAATCATAAAAAAACAGTTATAATAGTATCGGATAAGGCCGATGAGATGGCGGAGGAGCTCTTTCGCCATGTTAAAAGGGGCATCACCTTCCTAAATGGCCAGGGTGCCTATACCCATAGGGACAAGAAGCTCATATACATGGTGGTGCGGACCATGGAGCTATCAAAGCTCAGGGAAGTGGTGCACAGGGTTGACCCCGGAGCTTTTATGTCCATAATAGATACCAGAGAAGTAGAGGGGAAAGGTTTTAGCATGGAGGACGTAATCTGAGGTTTTTAGGTCAAGCTACAGGGCAGGCGGCGCGGAACTGCTGATAAGGAGAATGGGCAGAATGCGGTATGCAAGGATCAAATTTTGGAACAAGGAGGGCTTTTTATGGATTTAAACCGCATCATCGAATCGTACAGGGATGAAATAATACGTTCAACCCGCGAGCTGGTAGCCATACCCAGCGTAGAGGGTGGGCCTCGGCCGGGTAAGCCGTTTGGCGAGGATGTCTACAGGGCGCTTGACTATACGTTGACCCTTGGCAGAAGGCTGGGGTTTGAGACCAAAAACGTGGACGGCTATGCGGGCCATATTGAATTTGGGCAAGGGGAAAAGATGCTGGGGATCTTGACGCATTTAGATGTGGTGCCCGAAGGAAGCGGCTGGACCTATCCACCGTACGCCGGGGAGGTTCGCGATGGCAGGATTTACGGCAGGGGAGCCATCGACGATAAAGGGCCGACTATTGCCGTGCTTTATGCCATGAAAGCCGTCATGCAGTCCGGCGTCCCTGTAAATAAGAAGGTGAGGCTGATACTTGGTACCGATGAGGAGAGCGGCTGGGAGGACCTCAAATACTATTTTAAGAAAGAGCCCGTTCCCGATTTTGGAATGAGCCCCGATGGGCGGTATCCCATCATCAACGCCGAAAAGGGGATCCTACACATAGCTTTGTCCAAGAAGTTTTCGAGCGGGCAAAAATCTTCCATGGGGATTGAAAGGGTATACGGAGGGCAGAGGCCCAACGTGGTGCCCGATGAATGTGTCTGCGTCTGCGGACCTGGCGCTCATAAGCGGAAATTGATTGAAGGCATTGAAAAGGTAAAAGGCAGGTCGGGGTATGCCATAGAGGTTGAATCGGGCGAGGGGGATGCTGTAATCGTCAGATCTATCGGCCAGCTCGCTCATGCCAGCATGCCCGAAAAAGGAAGGAATGCCATCGGGCAGATGCTGCTTTGCCTGTCGGCTGTAGGGCTGGGAGATAGCGAGATGGAGGGATTTATCGCTTTTCTGGCGGAAGCTATTGGCATGGAATTTGACGGCCGTTCCATGGGCCTGGCATTGGAGGATCAGCTTTCGGGAAAGCTTACCCTCAATTTAGGGATGATCGATGTAAACGACCAAAATGGCCGGGCGGTTATCGATATACGCTACCCTGTGAGCTTCGAAAAACAGCACATATTATCGCGCATACACGATGCGGCTGGTAGATTTGGCGTGGAAGTAGAGGTTTTGGATGATCAGAGGCCCCTTTATGTGCCCGAGGACCACTTCCTGGTGCAGGCGCTGAAGAAGGTGTATGCAGAGCAGACGGGGCAACCTGCCTATACCGTTGCCATAGGCGGCGGTACCTATGCCAGGGCCATTAAGAATGCGGTTGCCTTTGGAGCGGTCTTCCCGGGGAAGCCCGAAATGGCGCACCAGAGGGACGAGTATATAGAGATAGAGGACCTGATGATGAACGCTAAAATTTACGCGCATGCTATTGCGGAGCTTGTTAGGTAATAAACTGATGTGGCGTATAAAATTGCCGCCGCAGCGCAAAAGCTTTTGGGGTTTGATATGCGATGCGACGGCATTCTTATTTGTCGCGATAAGTTCTTTCAAGATGCAATAGGGCCTTTTTGATTTCAATGCCCGCGCTAAAACCGCCCAAGCTTCCGCTGGCCGTTAGTACCCTGTGGCAGGGGATTATAATGGGAACCGGGTTGGCACCGCATGCCCGTCCTATGGCGCGGAAGGCTTGAGCATGGCCCATCTCTATGGCGATGTCTTTGTAGCTGCGCACCTGGCCGTAGGGTATTGACTGTAAGGCCTTCCAAACTTTTATCTGAAACGGGGTCCCTTCTACATGAACGGGAACATCAAAATATTTTCTCCTGCTCTGGAAGTACTCTTTAAGCTGGATGGCTGCAGTATGGGATGGATCTATCGAGTACGGTATATTTTTCCGGTCCAGCTCTTTTACAATGGACTCAAGGAGCGAGAAATGTATCTCTCTTACTCCTTTGGAAGAGGCTATAACGGTGATGGGGCACAAAAATCCGTCAAGCTGAGCTATTGTATAAGCTTCAAAATTCTTCATGAGGTTTTCCATTTCTAATTTGCTCCTTCCCATATAAAAAATGAGCCAAGCATCAAGGCAATTACGGGGTTGTTTACCGTTCTAATCATTTTACCCTTTAAATAAAATTTATTACTGAAATGTTAATTCGAAAAAATAATGTCAGAAGGGAGGTGTCGGCTTAATTTAAAAAAGAACAGTTGATACGCGTAAGAAATTGGGAAAAACGCTCATAGCCTGCCAATGTGAAAAGCACCCAGCCTATTGGAGTGTGATACACATAGGGGATAAGGCTAATGCTCTATATGCGGGGCGTCCGGACCAAGGGGGATAGAGCTCTAGCCTACAGGATCTTCCACACCTTTATCCCCCTTGTCCCTTTTTTCAATTTCAGCTTTGCCCTTATAAAAATCTGCTCAATACAGAAGCGATTGTCATGGTTATACCCGTCAGTTGATAGACCTGTACCATTCTGAGGTTGGCTTCCGTCATTTTTGGGATATCATCGTAATATTGCCGCGCAACCCTAACAGCCCTTATGGCCAGCGGGGCGCTGATCAGCCCAAGCAGCCAGAAAGCATTCCCCAGTACAATGGCCAATAAGATGAACCACAGGTAAGCTATGAGGAATAGAAGGGCAAATATCCTGACGCTTTTTTCCTTTCCTAACCTAACCACCCAGTTTCTCTTGTTGCCTTTGAGATCGGCTTCATAGTCAGGAAATTGATTTATCCACAGCACATTGGCTATTAGTATCCCTATGGGTATGGATATCAATAGAGCAGAAAAATCCACCCTGCCTGTTAGCAGGCAGTATATGCCCAGCACTATGAGCGGGCCAAAAGTCAATCCCACCGTTACTTCCCCCAAGCCCCGATAAGCCAGTTTGAAAGGGGGAAGGCTGTACACTATGGAAAGCAAAACGCCAGCCATCCCTATCCACAATACGCTTGTCTCCTTAAAAAATATGATGTAAAGGCCTATCCCGCAAGCTATCACAAAGGTAACTATGGCAATTATGACGACTTCGGTTAATGTGAGCTTCCCGTCGACAATGGTCTTTTTCCCTCCGCTGAAAGGGGTTCTTTTGTCGGGGGAGATAAACCGGTCAACCCCCGACAGGTAATCCACATATTCGTTTACAGCGTTTTTACCGATCTCTATACAATAAACGGCTATTAGGGCCACCAAAAACCAGTAAATATCAAACCTCCCCGCATTGCCGAAGGCAAATGCCGCACCTACCACCATTGGCACCGTAGACGCTATCCATATTTTAGGGTCGGCCAGCTGCCAGAACCCCTGCCATATGCGCTTTACATCTGCACCCATGTTTAAGTCCCTCCTGTATTGGCAGATAATGCTCAAGTTTCTGCCATTTAAGGCCTCCTTTTATTATACTTTCAGTCGATGATTTCATCAATAGGTGCTCCTGGCGGGACCATGGGATATACCATTTCATCCGGGTGTATGATGCATTCTATCAATACAGGTTGTTGCATATCAAGGGCTTTTTTGAGCGTATCCTCTACTTCTTCGTTGGAGGTTACCCTGAACCCTTTGATCCCATAAGCGTCGGCCAGCTTTACGAAATCCACATCAGGGGTTAAGGTGGTGTAAGAGAACCTTTCGTTGAAGAACAGCCTTTGCCACTGGCGTACCATACCAAGGGTTTGATTGTTTAAGACCAATTGTATTATGGGCAACTTGTATCTTGAAACTGTAGCCAATTCGGTGGAATTCATCTTAAAGCTCCCATCGCCTGCGACGTTTATGACCCTTCGATCGGGTCTCCCGATGCATGCACCTATGGCTGCTCCCAGGCCATAGCCCATCGTGCCCAGGCCGCCGGAAGAGATGAAGGTTCGAGGCTCGTCAAATTTGTAAAATTGGGCAGTCCACATCTGGTTTTGCCCTACTTCGGTTGTAATTATGGCCTTTCCGCTGGTGAGCTCATAAAGCTTTTCTATGATAAACCGGGGATATAGCTTACCTTTGGGCGCATTGCCCTTTAGGGTATATGTCTTCTTCCACTCCTCTATTTGCTCGTTCCAGCTGTTGGGCTGTTTTTCGTTCACCAGAGCGGTCAATCTCTGGAGTATCTTTTTTACATCCCCGCAGATAGGTATGTGGATATCGATATTCTTGCCCAGTTCTGCCGGATCAATGTCTATATGGATGATTTTGGCACGGGTAGCAAACTTATCGGCCTTGCTTATGACGCGATCGCTAAACCGGGCACCTATTGCTATCAGCAAATCACAGTTGGAAACCGCATAATTGGAAGCCCTAGTTCCGTGCATTCCCACCATGCCCGTGAAATAGGGATGAGTGCCCGGAAAAGCGCCCAAGCCCATGAGCGAACAGGTCACGGGAGCCTTTATCTTTTCGGCAAAGCTTACCAGTTCGCGGTTTGCTCCCGATATGTTTACGCCTCCACCTGCATATATCACCGGCCTTTCACATTTGTTTATGGCTTCTACAGCCCTTTCAATGTTTTTTTCTATTTGTTCGCTGCGGTAAAACTGGGGATGGAATATGTCCTCGTTTACGTAACTCGTATCCACTTGAACCGGTTGATAGGCTATAATCGAGTTTTGTATGTCCCTCGGTATATCGACCAAAACGGGGCCCGGACGGCCGCTTCGGGCTATCTTGAAAGCCTGCCTTATAATATCAGGCAAGCGCTGGGCATCTTTGACGATATAATTATGTTTGGTAATGGGTGCAGTTATTCCGGTTATATCTACTTCTTGGAATGAGTCCTTGCCAAGCAGGGAGGAGGTCACCTGGCCGGTGAATACCACCAGAGGTACCGAGTCCATATAAGCTGTTGCGATGCCTGTTACCGTATTGGTAGCTCCAGGCCCCGATGTGGCGAACACTACGCCCACCTTTCCGGTAGCCCTGGCGTATCCATCGGCAGCGTGGGTAGCCCCCTGTTCATGGGCAGTTAAAATGTGGTTAATATCTTTTGCGTCGTAAAGAGCATCGTATACCGGAAGGATGGCTCCTCCGGGGAAGCCAAAGACTACATTTACGCCCTGCTCCCTCAGGCATTCTATGACTACCTGCGCGCCTTTCAATTTCATTTTTCATCGCCCCCTTTTCAAAAAATAAGTACAAAAAAACCCTTCATCCCCTTCTTTAATGGGACGAAAGGCTTGCTTCCGCGGTACCACCCATATTCGCTGCTGCCTCGCGACAACAGCCTCACCGGGATACGGCCCGGCTAAAAGCCCAGGCTTATATCCTTGCACTGTAACGGGAGCCCCCGTCAGGGCTTACTGAACATTTCAGCCCTGCGGCTCCGGGACGACTTCGACATTTCCACGGGCACCGGTTTGCACCGACCACCGGCTCTCTTAAGCCCGCTCGAAAATGCTACTCTTCCCTTCATAGCCTTTAAATGGGTATTTAGGTGTAATTGGGTATATTCTAATATAAGTTGCCCGGAAAAGCAAGGGGTTTTTTTCAGGTCATTTTGACGGTTATCCCCGTTTATATTCCCGTTTATGTTAATGATTCATGAAGAAGGGATTTGTTATAAGCCGTAGAATACATATTTTGTAAACAATTTAATGAAAGGCGGGCGGGACATGAGTAAGCTGAGTCAGTGCTTGAAAATAATTGCGTTGCTTCAGACGCGGCAGATGCTGTCAACAAAGGAAATAGCAGAGATACTTGATATAACGCCGCGAAATGTAAAAGCGTACATCGAATATTTAAAGAAAGCCGGAATTCCCGTTCAGGGGATGTCGGGAAGGGCGGGTGGCTATTACCTGGCTGATGAATACTATTTTGAAGTGCCCGGGCTTGACGAAGGAGAATATTCAGCCTTAATGCTGGCCGAAAAGCTTTTAAATCTAAAAAGCGAGTTTCCCCTTGCAGGTGAGCTACAGACGGCCATAGCCAAAATACGTTGCGCCCTGGGCGATACGATAGCCGGCGTCTTTCCCATTCCTACGGATGAGCTAATGCTTTCTTTGGGAAAGGTCGATTTAAAGGATAACCTGAATAAGGTGTTGACCGCCATTTATATGGCCATAAAGCAACGCAGGCGTATACGGGTTGTCTACTACACTGCATCAAGGGATGAGAGAAAGAAGCGCGAAATAGACCCCTATGCTGTAGTATATCGAGAAGGTTCGTGGTATTTAATCGGGTACTGCCATTTAAGAGGAAAGGTGCGTACCTTCAAAGTGGTCAGAATAGAGTCGATTAAAGTGCTGGATTCTACTTTTGTTTACCCGAGCGATTTTTCGGTCAAGGAGTACATGTCAAACGTCTTCAGCGTAATCGAAGGTGAGGAATACCAAATTGAGATACGGTTTTTCCATCCTGCCAGCGTATGGATAAGGGAGAAGAGATGGCTTCCCACTCAGCGGATTGAGGTGCTGGAAGATGGGTCGGTAATTTTTAGGGCCAGGGTAAAAGGGCTTATCGACATTAAGAGATGGGTGTTAAGCTTTGGAAAGCTGGCTGTAGTGCAAAAGCCAGAGAAACTTGCGGAAAGCATAAGGGCCGAGATAGAGGCTATGAAGGATGTGTATGCGGAAGCGCATTGCAAAGAGGACTAGGCCATGAAATGAGACGGGTTGCGAAATAGAGCAGCTTTTGATGCATAACAGCTTTGTGCTGAAAAACAGCTCTGTAAAAGGGTAACGATTCCCGGATGGCCCAAAAAAAGATGCCTCCTTATTCGGCATCATGTTTGAGGCTAATAAGAAGGCATCTTGCGACTATTCTTCAGCAGTTATTCATGCTGCCGTTTTGTATCACTCATCCATAAGCCTTTTTTCTTCCGTTATTTCCTGGATGGGCTTTATGTCCTGCGTCACTTCCAGAATGCCCAGGAACTGGCCCGTATTGTCCCTTACGGCAAAATAGCGGATAAAGACGTATTTGTCGCCCATCTTGATCCAGAAGTCTTCGTGGTCCTTTTTACCGGTTTTCAGGTTTTCTATCACTTTTTGAACTATGTGTATGCTGGCAGGAGGATGGCAGTTTTCCACGCGCCTGCCGATGACGGTCTTGGGTCGGGCGAAGATCCTTTCCTTGCCCTGGGAAAAATATTTTACCGTCCCATCTTTATCGACGAAGGTGATGTCCAGCGGCAGCGTATTAAAGATGGCCTCTATCTCCTTTTGTGAGAGTATGCCGGTTTCAAACTTTATGTATCCGCCTTCTACCGGCTGCTGGCCCTCGACCTGTGCCTTTTGTTCTATGTTTTCACGGGCCGGTTGCCATTTCCCCGCGGGCCGGGTAAGGCAATATCCTATCTCCTTGCTTTCTGCTTCTATCTTGAGCCATTCGTCCTCGCTTAGCACGTTGAGCGCCATCGGAAAGAGTATGTTTTCTTCTTTGAAGATCATTTCAGTAACTTTGTCCAACACCTGGTTGACTTTGTTTATCGCTTCGGCCCTGTTGCCCTTGTAGTTTGAGAGCATGGAACTAACTTCTTTGATCCCATCCCGGATTTCGTCATCCACACCCCACATCACCTTGGGCGGGGTTGTAATTCCGTACTTTTCCAGGAAGGGAAATAACAGGTTTTCTTTGCGGGCATAGTGCTTATCCACTTCCCACAGCGCCTTAAAGTCCTGGGCCAGCGCACCGATATTTTCGGGATTATCCGAAGCTTCAAAGTTCTTTATATGGGGTTTTATGCGGGTATTTATTAGCTTTTCGAGCTCCCTGTTTTCAAGTTTGAAGGTGTGAACGGGGTGGCCGGGAGTGTCTTCGGGCTTTTGAGGCCGATGTATTTCTTCTATGGAGCCTTTGAAGACGGCCGCGTGCACATCGCACAGCCGCTGGATTTCCTCCACGGGCATGCCTTCCATTATCAATGCCTGTTCTATATCGGCTATCTCTTCTGCAGATACTCCCTTGATCAGCTCTTCGAATCGGGGTTTGACTTCTTCCACCGTTTTTCCGTTATGCAGCTCTTTGATGAGCTCCTTCAATACCTTCATTCTGTATTCGCGATTGTTTATGAATTCGCTCATGGAATCGCCTCCTTTGTGATTTGTGGGAATACGCGCTTCATGGTTACAGCCTCAATCAAGATGAATATCAAAGCCAGGTATCATTACATCTGCTGCCGATACCCACTTAATATTATTATAACCACCATATAAATCAAAAAACTGCAGTTTGTAAACTGCAGTTTCAAAGGCAAAAATTTCTTATTTTAAACCATATTCTTCCGGTCTCCACTTTGTCAAATCTACTTCTCCCTTCATTTCGTGCCAAAATTCCTCTTCATCGTCGGGTATGGTTTCGAGCTGGGCTCTTATGATGTCCAGCCATCTTTGTTCCCGTGGAGGCACCATGACCTCTCCGTTGTTGATCCCTCTCTTTATTACATCCACGGCCAGGGCTGCTGCCTTCTTGGTCGCAAGGAAAGCATTTTCCTCTTTTACCAATTCCCGGCTGATTTCCAGCACGATATCCGGCCTTAAAATATAAGCCTGGGGGTCAAATTTATCGTCGGATTTAGCCAGCCAATCTCGCATCTTTCGGGCATAATCCAGCCCTTCGGCTGCTGCCTGGTTCATCAAGCGGCAGTCGTATATGAGCTGCTCCGTATAAGCCACCGGGGCGGGAGCGCTCAAAAGCTTGATATTTTGTACCGATTCATTGCTCCAGCAATCGCAAACGCATGCTGCTATGTTGCCCAGCGTGCTCAGGTGGGCGCAGGCTGCGGTTTTACCCTCCATTGATATGGGAGCACCGGCTATAGCCTTGATATATGGGCCTTCGTAGCCACAATCTTTATTTGGCCCCACCGCTCCCATCTCATAAGCAGCCAGGGTCCTGGGTACGCATGCCACCCTGTCAACGGCTGCAAATACCCTTGGAATCATGCCCTGCTCCGCCAGCACCATGGCGGTATTGGCAAAGCCGCAGGCCGTATCTCCGCCCGGGATGGAGCCGGTTGCCTCGGCTATTTGCACTATGTGTGACCACAGGAACCGCATATCCCTGATTCCCAATACGCCAAGGGCGAAAATGACCTTTCTCATATCGCAATTGATCAGTGCTTCATCGTGGAGTTCTTTGCCGCCCGTGGATTCTATGGACAGGATATCGGCTCCTTCTTCGGCGCTCCTTTGAAAAACGGTAAGCATGCTTTCCAGAAGCTGGCCCTGCCTCATGAAGGAAGGGCGCACCATTTCCCTGATGTCATTAGGGGTACATCTCAGTACGCTCTTAAGGCCGTATTTTGCTTCAAACTCCCTCATGCGCTGTAGCAGGATTCTGGTAATTTCGATTCCCCATGCCGGCTCTTTCGTCGTTTCCGGGAGCAGTTCAACCTCAACGATGATCCCGGGAGTGTGGAGGTCTTTTGCCCGTTTCAAAATGCCCTCGATCATTTCTTGGTATTGCCTGTATACCTCCGAGATGGTAGCTGGTTCGATCTTCATGGGAGGAAGGGTCATGTTAATTTCAGGGTAAACGGTTCCCCCGCCTATCACCATTCCGTTTTTCATCCTTACCGGGTTGGGAGCAATCCCATATACGAAATCATCGATGGACGAAATAGCAGTCTGCTTAAATAATATGCGCGGCTTCAAATCCATAGGGTTCCTCCTCTCCTCTACGAGTTTGCATTTACTATTATAAAAAGCCAATAGATATATTACAATACCTATAGGATTAATCAGCAAGAAACTCTTAAAGTTGTCAAAAATCAACGAAAAGGTATGCGCGGGACCCTTTCCGGGGGATCATAACTTGCCGGTTGATGAATATATAGTAAAATCTTGCGATGACCTTGATAAAAAAAATCCGGAGCGTCTGCTCCGGATTTTAAAACTCGGGGTCGAGGGAATATCCGAACATATGGTTGGCAAGGGCTTCTTCAAGCTTCTTGCTGTCTTTAGCATCGGATTCGCTTATGGGTATATCTCCCGGCAAAAGCTTGGAAAATCCCACCATGCCACGGCCACGTTCAAAGGTGCGCTCCTCTATATAGGTGTTTTGGAAATATCCCGGCACGCCCTTGACCGTATATGTCACCTTCATTCTGCCGGTTGCCGGGTCGTATTCCTTTATCTTAGCGGTTACCTTGTATTCCTTTCCATCTATCTTGGTATTATGGCTCCATGTGGTTCCCTGTTTGAAAGGGGTTTTGAGTATTACCAGGTTGTGCAGCTTTGAATTTACCTCTGGCGGATTAAACCGGGTACTCGACATCACTTTTTCGGTTACCGTGCCCTTTACGTAATCGACATAGTATCTCACCGTAAATTCGTCATCTATCCCTGACCCGTCCTGGTACTTGCCCTGGAATTCATATATGGCGTTATCTGACGTATTGGATATCTCCTTTAATACTCCCACATGTCCGTATTCGGCAAAGCCGAAGTACCTTAACTGGGTATTGAGTTTTGGTAGATAGGCGTTTATGTCCAGTTTGTTCCTGTAGCCCGTACCGGGGTAGTAAATATAATATCCTATCGTAAAATTGCCGTTGGGATCCATATAGAGCTTTTCGTAAGATAGGACTCCCACGCCTTCCTTTATTTCTCGCTTTTCGTAGTATTCGCTCCGGGTGTCTTTGTACACCACTGTATATATCTTCTGACCGTTTTCTTCCCTTACATCGGTAATTGTAGTCTCCAGCGTGACTTTTGTACCGTCTTCTTTAGCGGTTTCCTGGATCCAGGTATTTCCTTTTTGCAGAGGGGTTCTTATAAGCTCCAGGTCTTTAAACGGGGTATCCATCATGGCTTCACCCGTCTTGTTTTGAATGAGCACGCCGGGCTTTACCACATATGTTATGGAGAAGGAGAAATCCCGTTTGGCCTCACCGCCTGACATATCATCTACTTCACCTTTTACGTGATAGGTAATGGAATCGCCCTGCTTTGAAATCTCCTGCAGCACCATTCTGTGGCCGTATTCGGCAAAGCCGTGATATGACCACTGATAATCCGGTCGTGCGGGCAGGAGCCTGGCCATTTCTGCTATATCGTGAGATTCGCCATCACTCTCCTGGTCTGACGGCCGGGAATCAGGCGACTGGGAATCATCGTTTTCCTGTTGATCTTGAGGTTGAGCGCTGTTTTGCTCCTCATTTTGGGATTGTGCCTCTTCCCGGGGAACTTCGTTTAAAGGAGATTGAGTAACATCCTGGGAACGGTTTTGCTGCTGGGAATCGAAAGGTTGATCTTTGGCTTGATTTTGTGTGCCGCAGCCTGCTGTCGCTATGACGAATACTATAATGGTGAGTATGATAAGGGGTATTCTAAATATTCTCATTAATTTCACCTCTATTTCTATATTGAATCCTTTATAATTAGTATATCATTCAATTGTTACGTTTTATTTTCCGAAAACATAAAATAGCGTTACAGATTTGTGCTTAATGGTTAAATGAGCTTAATCAATTTAATAATTTTGAAACTTGTAGAAAATTATGGATGTCAAATAGAAATGAAGAAAACATAACCATATTCACGCATTTGATGCTATGAAGAAGACATGGCATAAAAAATGCGGCATAATTAAAAATTTTTATTAGTGACAAGAGATGCGTCGTCCCATATTTACTTAGCCAGCATTATATTACTCAGCCCGCATTATATCCTGTATGAATAGAAATATGCCCAGCATTAAAATGATATCCCCTACACTGATGAATTGCTCTTTAGGCCAGGGTACATAGATTATATCGGCTAAAATCCATAAGGGGGTATCATGGGTCATCAGGGTGTAATTGGGAAGTGTCCCGGATTGGATCATCTCTACCTGTTTGGCCAGTGAAGCGACTTCCAGCGCATGGCGGGATACCGGCATAGCCCCACCATTAAATAGCATCACCAAAAAATTCAACAGGATTCCCATGCCTATCAATTTCATGTATTTATGTTTCCTATTGGAGAGTACGAATACAAACAACAGCAGGTATTTAACCATGAATATTACAAACGGTACCCAAGATGGAACGGGGTTTAGGCGATGATAGGGTATTAAATCTAAAACGAAGGAGACGATCGCTAAATACAGAAAACGGAGATCAACGTCTTTTAGCCTGTTTAACCGTCCCCCTCTAATGAAAGCCAAAAGAAGGCTTAAGGCGATAACTATAGCTGCTACCATGGTGAAGAATTTCATCCTTTCTATGGTGCTTCAGGGCGCTTTAGTTAAGGGAAGATTTATTTATATCCTCCTGTATTATGCTGATTAAGATGTCGGCCACCACCGGATGAAATTGAGTTCCTTTGTTTTGCCTTATGATATCCAGGGCTTCTTGCGGGGTAAAGGCCTTGCGGTAGGGCCTATCGGAGGTAATGGCGTCGTAGGCGTCGGCTGCTGCAATGATATAGGCCTCAATTGGTACTTCCGGGCCTTTCAGTCCCTGGGGATAACCCTTTCCGTCGTATCTCTCATGGTGGCTCTTTATGAATTCCTTTATGTCATCCGAAAAATCCACATCTTCCAGTATCTTTAGTCCAATGCTGGGATGTTGCTTGATCTTTTCCCACTCTTCCTTGGTGAGAGGTTGGGGTTTGCGCAAGATGAAGTCTTCTATTCCTATTTTACCTATATCGTGCAGCAGGGCTGCCACCTTTATGGATTCGATCTTGGAAGATGGCAGTTTAAGCTTTTGGGCAATTTTTTCGGCATAGAGTTCTACCCGCTTGGAATGCCCTTCGGTATATTTATCCTTTGCTTCAATTGCCGCCGAAAGAGTCTGTATGATTTGGTAATACCTCTTTTTTGAGTCAAGATAAAGCTGGAAAGAGTAACGTGCAAGAAGCAATGGCTCAAACAGCAATATCACGTATATATGCCCGCCGGGAATCTGGTAAAGCAGGTATGTAAAATAACCAAGGGGGGCCAGGGCGTAGAAATTGGGTATTGCCCATAGAATATTGTTTTTCCACAGCTTAAAAAACGATTCCTGATTGAGGAATACCATGAGGAAGATGAGTATGGAGGAGTTAATGAGCAGGAACACGGTTGTGTATACGAATAAACAGAGCAGATATGAGTACGGGTTCTGGCTCGCATTGAGTTGATAATGCATCATTTGGTATATATTACCCGATATAAACGCGCTTATGGCGTGGTTTGCCATATTAAAAAGGGTTTTGTAAAACGGCCGATTAAATACGTGCTCGTAAACTCCCTTTTTGGGGGTATTAAAAAAGAAAAAATGACTGATGGACGCCACTGCTACGGTAAAATATGTTCCCCCGTGTAAGTGCGAAGCAAATATTATAGCAAAGGTTACGGTTAGCGCACCCCCGTTCATAAACTTAACCGAAAATGACTGGCTCATTCCCGCAAGTATGATCCAGAATATCAGATCATGCCATTGTGTATAATCTATTTTATTTATGGAAAAAAGTATTATCGATATTCCTATTATGCATATTATGCTTAAAAAAAAGATCGTCTTCCTGTTCATATATGATGTACTACCTCCGCTTTGTGATTGGTACTCAAAAGGCCAAACCTTGGTTCAGCTTAAATTATAGCCAATAAAATCCCGCACCGCCTGCCAAGATGAGAGAAATCAGGGCGACTATGAACCCCAGGACCTTTTTCACGGCGTTACACCCTCCTGTTTTGAGTTCTCTGCCCTTCGCTAATCAGGCAGGCCTTTCTCCGCTCCGCTTGTGAAAAGCCAGAAGATTTAAGCGAAGAACCGAGGTTTGGCCTTTTTTAGCAAGATATTGGGATATCCGGTGTTTTGAAGTCGCTGTTATTTTCAAATATATTTGCCCAATTTCCTGTTTAAAGCATCCAGCACAGCCTTTACAACCGCTTTATTATCATCTTGGTCTATAGGGGATGAGCCTACAAGAAAGTTCTCCACCTGTTCAGCTATTTCAGAAATCGCCACGATGCAAACGGGTCTTCCTGAAATCGTGATTTTCTGTATGTCTAGCACGCTGAACATACATCTGCCGTCCAGGAATTGCTGTATGGCATTTATGGTTGCCTCAGCCAGGGCTCGAAAGCGTCCCAGGGTAAAGTTCAGGCCATGGGAGACACCTTCAAACACCTCGTCATCTTTTTGCAAGGTTACTCTAGTTTCGACTTGTAAATCTTCGATGTTTATGGAAATATTTTTTAAGACAAGGCGGCAATTGTTGTAGCATATTTCGCTTTCATCTTCTATCTGAGCGATGCTTATCACTTTATAGTCAAGGGGGATTCCGTACTTTGTCATGAGTGCAGACTGTACATCTCGGGAAATTTGTTTGGGATTACGAGCTGTATTTGCCAGTATATGAAGCTCAATTATGTTACCTTCCTGGCCTACCACTATTTTTGAAGATATAATCCCCGGAATTTTATTTAAAAAAGACTCATATTCCTCAATATTTGCATGGTTTAACACCATAAGTCCTATATCCCCCCTACATTATTATAAAAATTACTTCCTTTTCCAAACTATAATTCGCCATATTTTTGTAAAATCCTCTTTGAATATCAAAAAGTTTGGCCAGAATTTAAGCGGGGTTAAAGGCTTCTCGGCAGGTGAAAGCTTTATATCTACTGGCATAAGAATATATTACATGGTATAATGTTCCGTAAGAAGAATGTAGGGGAAAACCGGGTAAATAAAAGAATAATAACTTAAGGGGGATAAAACGTGAGGATAGCGTCATTAAAGTTATATACTGTGAAGCCGCGATGGCTGTTTTTGAAGGTGGAAACCGATGAGGGGCTTGCTGGCTGGGGCGAACCCATAGTAGAAGGCAGAACGGCTACAGTAAAGGCAGCGGTGGAGGAATTAAGCTATTATTTGATCGGCAAGAATCCTCTAAACATAGAGGACCATTGGCAGGTGCTCTATAGAGGAGGGTTTTATAGGGGCGGCCCGGAGTTGATGAGCGCTATTTCGGGCATTGACCAGGCGCTGTGGGATATAAAGGGGAAGTACTACAATGCGCCCGTATACGAGCTGCTGGGTGGCCTGTGCCGGGAGAAGCTCAGGGTTTACTCCTGGATAGGGGGAGACAGGCCCAGCGACATAGTGGAGGCCGCCAGAGAAAAGATAGAGGCCGGTTTTACGGCGGTGAAGATGAATGCGACCGAGGAGATGCACTATATAGATTCCTTTAAGAAAGTGCAGCAGGTGCTTGACAGGATTGCGGCTCTTAGAGATGCCTTTGGCTATGACCTGGATATAGCCGTCGATTTCCATGGCCGCGTACATAAGAGCATGGCAAAGGTGTTGGCCAAGGAGCTGGATACGTTTAAGCTGATGTTCATCGAGGAACCGGTATTGCCGCAGAATAATGAGGCTTTAAGGGAAATTGCCCGCTATACATCCACCCCCATTGCAACGGGAGAGCGGATGTTTTCAAGGTGGGATTTTAAAAACCTGCTGATGGATGGTTATGTGGACATAATCCAGCCCGATCTCTCCCATGCCGGCGGTATCTCTGAATGCAAAAAGATCGCTTCCATGGCAGAAGCTTTTGATGTTGCCGTTGCACCGCACTGCCCTCTGGGGCCGATTGCTCTTGCTGCCTGCATACAGCTTGACGCCTGTACGCCCAACGTGTTTATACAGGAGCAGAGCCTTGGCATACACTACAACGAAAGCAACGATCTCCTCGACTATTTGAAGGATCCGGGCGTATTTAAATACAATAACGGGTTTGTGGATATTCCAAAAGGTCCCGGATTGGGGATCGACATCGATGAGCAAAAGGTACAGGAAGCCGATAAGGAGGGGCATAACTGGAAAAATCCAGTGTGGCGCAACGAAGATGGAACCGTTGCTGAGTGGTAGGCGTTCTGTTTCTCTGGCCTTAAGCCGATCTGCCACTCTGCCATTTTGTCTAGCAAAACTTTGTGGAGATATTTGGGGTACCATATAAGGTGGTAACCTGATAAGCACTTCATGGTCTCCTAGCGTTTTTGATATTTGGGGCACCATATATAGTGGTAATGCGGTTTTCTGCTTGTTTTCCTCATTTTGGACCCCAAAAGTATTTGAGGCACCGTATAGGGTGGTAACCCGCGTTGTGTACGGCTGCAGTTGATCTAACACCGGGATGGCCTTTTATGCTCTTCTCAAAAGGGGTGGGCTTTCCCGGTGAATCTTTGTAATTCTGACATTGGCAATAAGAAAGCATTATATTCTGGTTGTTTGGCTTTAGAAATAGAGATTAAACGAAAACAACCATCAAAAAACCGGGGGAATGGCTATGAAAGCAGGGGCGGCAAAGGCTGCAGCGATTGAGTGGGTGGTACGGTATGCCAGTAAAAAGGATGACTTTCAGGGGGCATATTTTAGCGGATCAGTCGCGGGAATGCCTGATGAGGAGGAATTGGCAACATCCTCCGATGTAGATATTATGGTCGTTACTGCATTGGATGAGCCTCCGCCTAAACTGGGGAAGTTCTTTTACAATGGTGTCCTCCTGGAGGTTACTTATCTATCATGGAAGCAGCTTTCTTCAGCGGAGCAGATTTTAACATCTTATCACCTTGCAAATAGTTTTCGGGTAAACACAATTATTTTTGATCCCACCGGGCGGTTACAGCAGCTGCAATCCCAGGTATCCCAGCATTTTGCTGAGGGAATTTGGGTACGCCGACGGTGCGAGAATGTCATGAAGAAAATTGAGAACGGACTGCGGAATATCGATACATCTGCTCCTTTTTATGATCAGGTTATGGCATGGTTGTTTTCGACTGGCGTGACCACCCATGTTATTCTGGTAGCAGCACTTCGCAACCCTACCGTGAGGCGCCGCTACGTTGCCGCCCGTGAAGTGCTAATGGAATATGGCCATTTGGACTTTTATCCAAATTTGCTTGAATTGCTCGGTTGCGCTCGTATGACTCCCAAGCAAGTTGAGGAACATCTTGACGAGCTTGCCAGAACGTTTGATGCTGCCGCGGCTGCTGCAAAGACGCCATTCTTTTTCAGTAGCGACATAACGCCCATAGCACGACCTATTGCCATCGATGGAAGCCGTGAGCTTGTCCAGGCCGGTTATCACCGCGAAGCAGTCTTCTGGATTGTAGCGACATTTGCACGTTGCCACAAAATTTTGGCTGCAGATGCTCCGGAACTCCAGCAAGCATTTGCTCCAGCTTTTGAAGCCATGTTAGCCGATCTGGGTATCAGTTCCAGCCGTGATATCATTCGACGCAGCCAGGATGTTATCCGTTTTCTGCCCAGGTTGTGGGAGATTGCCGAAGATATTTTATTAAAAAATACTTGATAGGACTCCATCGCCTTATTAAACTTCTCATGGAGCCCCCGCCTCTGACAGATAACTCTTTATATTAATTTGTATGGATGGATAGCAGCATATTTATCAGTGCTATGGAAAGGCTAATAATGAGATTTAGGTTGGAAGGGTTGATCAAATGGAGATAAGAGCCGTTGTCATGGTTCCATAAGGATATAAAAAGAAGACCCTCTTAACGATGACGGAGTCTTCTTTTTATATCGGCTGATGTATGTATTAGAAATTTTTAAATTTTTCCTTTTTAGCTCCGCAAATCGGGCAAACATCCGGAGCTTCTCCTGTTCCGGTATAACCGCAGATAGAACAAATATACAAGTTGTCAAGCTCCATATCCTTGCCCTGTTTGGCGCTGTCCTGGGCTTGCTTGAAGAGCTGAGCATGGATCTTTTCGGCCTCTAGAGCATAGCCGAACGACCTTTCTGCATCTTTTTCATTTTGGAATCGGGCCGCTTCAAGGTAAACGGGATACATCTGTTGCACTTCATGTAATTCTCCATCGATGGCGCCTTGCAAGTTGTCGGCGGTTTTACCTACGCCGAATACGCCTCCCGCTGCAACCGTATAAACGCCTTTCCGCTGGCCCAATACGTTGAAATGGTTATTTGCATGAGCCCATTCTGCATAAGCAATACCCCTAAAGAGCCTTGCGATATTGGGCATTCTTTCCTGTTCGGCTATCTCCGCCCAAATCAGATACCGCATGTGCGCCATGCTTTCCCCGCCATAAGCCTGGCGTAAAAAATCCGCAGTCATGTCATTATTGACCTTCATTTTAACCAGCTCCTCTACCATTTTTTATATAGGATATGTTGCCCTAATGGGGAAAAAATATACGAAAGCAAAACCCAAGTTATGCAAATTTTGTCTAGGATAAAAATATACAAATTTGGCGTCCAAAACAAATGAAAGGGTTCCAGCGATTTTCGCTGGAACCCTTAATTCCTGGCGGAGAGAGAGGGATTCGAACCCTCGGTACCCCTTTTCAGAGGTACACACGATTTCCAGTCGTGCGCCTTCGACCAGCTCAGCCATCTCTCCGCGTCAAAATTACCCCTAGCGCTTTAATAGTATACCTCGTAATACCCAAAAAATCAAGAGGAGAATTTTTGCAGCAGGTGAATTATTTAAGCCGGGGCAATGGATATTACTGTAAAACTGTAAGAATTTTTATATTGAAAACCATGTAGCGGGATAGTATAATTAATATGCCAGAGGGAATACTACCTCTGTCTTTGTAAACTTAAAATTGTCAGATTTGCCGTGCTAGACGGGGAGTTAGCGGTGCCCTGTAACCCGCAATCCGCTATAGCGGGGTCGAATTCCTGCTGGAGGTTTGCACTTGTAGGGTCTGGGATTGAATAAGATACGAGGATGACTGGGTCCTGTGCAACGAAACTCTATGAACCCTGTCAGGTCCGGAAGGAAGCAGCAGTAAGTAGATGTTTTCGTGTGCCGCAGGGTAGCCTGGTCGGAGTAAACTGTTCGATTCCCGCCTGTAAGTGTTAAATCGAAGGCAGGTGCACGGCATTACCATTATAATGAGCTGTGGCTTTAAGCCGCAGCTTCCCTATTTTTTGGCTACATTTTATGTTCGTTTATGTTATAATAGATTAGACCCGATAATGAGTGCAATTTTAAGGAAAATGGTTTATTTGTCGATAATGCCCATAAAATGCTATAGTTAAATTTTATGTTTTTGCCCCAAATGGCTTATATGGTTGTAAAGCTTCCTGTATTCAAATTTTTTTTAAGGCTTTAGTTATATTTCACAAAGGAAGCAGGTGAGTAGTTTGAGCTATACGGCATTGTATCGCCAGTGGCGGCCCGAAACCTTCGACGAAGTGGTGGGACAGGATGCTACCGTACGCATACTTAAAAACCAGATAAAGGGCAACCGCATCGCCCATGCCTACCTATTTTGCGGTTCCCGGGGTACGGGCAAAACCAGCACGGCCAAAGTCTTCGCAAAGGCCGTCAACTGTTTGAACCCGATTGACGGGAACCCGTGTCTTAAATGCGAGGTGTGTCAAAAGCTATCGGCAGGCAGTAGCATGGATATAATTGAGATAGACGCCGCTTCCAACAACGGAGTGGATGAGATAAGGGAATTGCGGGATAAAGTCAAGTATCCCCCTGTGGTAGGGCGTTACAAGGTATATATCATAGATGAGGTGCATATGCTTTCAACCGGGGCTTTTAATGCCCTGCTCAAAACGCTGGAGGAGCCTCCGGAGCACATAATATTTATCCTGGCTACCACGGAACCGCACCGGTTGCCGGCCACTATTCTATCCAGGTGCCAGAGGTTTAACTTCAAGAGAATAGCTAATAAGTCGATTGTAAGCAGGATGGCGGAGATAGCAAGACGAATGGGAATACAGGTTGAATCGGAAGCCCTGTATACCATTGCCCGGTGGTCGGAGGGCAGCATGAGGGATGCTTTGAGCCTTCTGGACCAGTGCATAGGCTTTTGCGGGGATGCTGTTTCCAACGATGACGTACTGGCAGTGCTGGGGACGGCAGATCAGGGTTTTATCTTCGCCGTGGCAGATAATATGATAGAGGGAAAGGTTGCCGAGCTGTTTTATCAGGTTGAGCAGCTTATAAACGATGGGCGGGATGTAAGCGTATTCTTGAGGGATCTAATAAACCATATGAGGAATTTACTGATTGTAAAAGTATGTGATGATGCCGTACAGCTGCTGGATGTGGGCGAGGATACCTTTAAAGCCTATATACAGCAGGCTAAAAAGGCCAGCCAGGAAAGGCTGACAAGGGCCATAGATGTGCTGTGCAGTGCGGAATCAGAGATGAGATGGAGCTCCCAGCCCAGGATTTTACTGGAGATGGCTCTGGTGAAGATCTGCAGGCCGGAGCAAGAGGTGACGCTGGATGCCCTGATGGACAGGGTGGCAAGGCTGGAACAGCAGATAGAGGGTGGCGTGGTGGTTAAACAGGCATCGCCTTCTAAGAAGGGTGCACGGGCTGTCAATAAGCCTCAAGCGGTTGAGAGGAATATCGCTGCAAGCGAAAAAATAAAAGGAAAAGGCGATAACCATGGTGAATATGCAGGACGTGTCTGGGAAGAGGTACTGGAAGCCATAAAAAAAGAGCGTATAGCATTGTATGGGTTATTAAAGGATTGCGGATTTGTCCTGGATGAAAAAGGCACCGCAGTTTTAAGCTTTCCCCAAGATCAACAATTTTTTATGGAATCCATAAACAGAGAGGAAAATAGAAGCTTTGTTGAAAAGGTCATTGAAAGGACCATGGGTAAACAGGTGAAAGTCAGGTGTGTTTTGGCCGATCAGGGGCATACTAGCGATGGGGTGAAAGGAAATTCTCAGAATGACGATATACTGGAGAAAGCCATAGATATATTTGGGGCGGATTTTGTGGAAGTAGTTGATGATTGATGAGAAAGCCAATATAATAGAAAAAGGGTTTTGTTTATGTGAGTGGAAAAGGAGGAATAAGGTTATGGCGAGAGGTGGATTTCCGGGCGGGTTCCCCGGTATGGGCAATATGAATCAGCTTATGAAGCAGGCAAAAAAGCTGCAGGAGCAGATGGCAAAGCTTCAGGAAGAACTGGAGCAAAAGACGGTTGAGGCTTCTGCCGGTGGTGGGGTAGTGACCGTTGTGGCCAACGGGAAGAAGGAGATTGTAGAGGTAAAGATTGCTCCGGAGGCTGTAGATCCCGATGATGTTGAAATGCTTCAGGACCTCATACTGGCAGCGGTTAATGAGGCCTTAAGGCGGGCAGAGGAAATGGTACAGGAAGAGATGGGCAAGTTGACGGGAGGTTTGTCCATACCCGGCCTGTTCTAGGAGAGGCTGGTTGAGCCGTTGCTTTAGATTGGCGATATTAAGGATCTGCAAAGCCGGTTTGCCAGCCAGGATAGCATTAGCCGTAAATTGCATCCGTAGTATGGTATTAGCCCAGAATTGTATCCGTAGGTTGGGTTTTGAGCATTATTGCTGTAATATTTTATTTGCAAGTTTTGTAAGAGATATGAGCCTGTTGGAGGATTCGTCGCTACGCGTTTTATGGGGAGAAACGTAAGAATGATCTGAGAGAGGTAATGATATGGACTACTATATTGAACCCATTGCACGGCTTATTGGTGAACTATCTAAACTTCCGGGAATAGGGAATAAAACCGCTCAGCGGCTGGCTTTCTATATCATAAACATGCCCGATGAGCAGGTAGGCCAGCTTGCCAGCGCTATTGCCGAAGTTAAGAGCAGGATCAAGTATTGTTCTATCTGTCAGAACATCACCGATGTGAATCCCTGCAGGATATGCTCCAATCCCCAGAGGGATCCTTCCCTGATCTGCGTGGTGGAGGACCCGCGGGATGTCATAGCCATGGAAAAGACGCGGGATTTTCATGGCCTTTATCATGTGCTCCACGGCGTCATATCGCCTATGAATGGCATAGGGCCCGATGACATAAGGATAAAGGAACTCATCGGACGGGTGAACGGCGATACAGTAAAGGAGGTCATACTGGCCACCAACCCCGATGTGGAAGGCGAGGCGACAGCCGTATATATATCCAAATTGCTTAAGCCCATGGGCATAAAGGTTACGCGTATTGCCCACGGACTGCCGGTCGGTGGAGACCTGGAATATGCCGATGAGGTTACGCTGTCAAAAGCGCTGGAAGGCCGGCGTGAGATGTAGCGGAAGTGATTATTGTTGTCCGTTTCAAAAAACTCGTGTTGCCTAAAAATAAAATGAAGTTGTGTTAGGGAAAAGTCTTACGGTATAGGATTTATAGAGCAAAGAAGAAATGAGATGGGCTAAAAAATAGTAAAAGAAGATTAAAAAGCCATAAGATGAAGAGTTAGAAGGGATAAGTGTTTACATACTTATCCCTTTTTTGATCCTCTAATCCATAACATTATTTTAAATTGATACGATAAATTTGAAGATTGCGGGTACAATTGAATTCCAAAATGTGAAATAGGCTTTGAAACAAATTACAATTTTTTGGCGTCATATATTGTAAAAGGGGGGTTTCTACATGAGAAATATTATGTTTTCAATGTTGTGCATAATCATATCATTATTGACATTGACATTGATAGGGTGTAATCGTACTTCATATGATGCTTACGAAAAGTTAGTCGGAAAGCTCGAAAGCTTGGGCTATACAATAGAAGTTGAAGATGTAGAAGAGAATACAATATTAGTAGGGAAACAGAAACGGTTAACTCTTAACAAAAGCGAAAGGATATCGGTCTATTTGTACGAAAATAGCAATAAAATGGAAAAAGATGCTTCTTATGTATCTGATGATGGTTTTAGTTATTATAATGGTAAAAAGGGTGTTTGCGTAGATTGGGTTGCATCTCCCCATTTTTACAAATGGGAAAACATGATTATTCTCTATGTTGGTGAGAATTCCGAAATTATTAATGCACTTGAAGAACTTTTTGGCCCCCAATTTGCGGGGTTATAAAACAGACGCTGCGATCCAAAAGGCGAGTTGTAAAATTAAATGAAACACCAATAAAAAACTAGGGCTCATGATAGCTTCTCTGTTAAAATGTTAATTGTCGAAAAAAACAAAAACGGAGAAGCATCATGAGCCAAGTATATTGTATCAGAACTCGTAAAAGGGTAAACACCTAACTTTTGGAGAGCGAGAAGAATTAGAAGCGATAGTGAATAAGAACGATAAGTTGCTGAAGAATAAGAGGTTGAATCAACGGCAAAAAAGCACGGATGATGGGGGTTAGTCCGGCTACAATAACCCGGAAGTTGAAACGTGGGGAAGTAATAGTACTTGATACTCATTGGCGCAAAGTAATAAGCTACTCAGCAATGAAAGTACAGGATGATTACGACAAGAAAGCGAGTGCCAAAGGTCCTCAACTAAAGATAGGAAATAATGTAAGCGTAAAATAATACCCACCTTGACGAGAAAACATCATTTTGTGGGCACAAA
>ENA-UPSA01000648-UPSA01000648.1-bioreactor-metagenome-genome-assembly--contig:-NODE-648-length-46061-cov-5.842542_pt1 | contig 46061 bp, 43 predicted proteins | sample MGYA00238183_ERZ773288 | MGnify/ENA primary metagenome ERZ773288 (study PRJEB29028, sample SAMN07631243) | bioreactor metagenome | isolation source: Switchgrass digestor | place: USA: Dartmouth... | reverse complement strand
GCTTGTTGGAAATTGAAAAAGGCAAACCTGTCGCAAGACAGGGACGCAAAGCCATAGGGCCTTTCTTAAAAAGAATGGCAGCCTGGCCGCCAATTAATTAGGGAACAACAAAATTAATTAGGGAGGTAATGTAAAGTGAAGAGGAGACTTTCGGTTGTATTGGCATTGGCGATGGTATTTTCGTTAGTGTTGTCATCGGTGGCAATGGCAGCGCCAGAAGGCACACAGATTTCAAATGAGCTGGAGCTTACTGTGACTGTGCAGGATATAGAAGGGGCTACGATTGGAGTAAACCCTGATCTAGCATTAACATCAGCCGTAGGCTTGTATGATTGCTTTACTGTAAGTACGACCCCCGGAGATCTTGCAGGTAAAATGGTTAAGGTAAAACTGGAAGCAAATCCGGATACGGCTACAGGGTTTAAGCTGGAGTACGTGGAGCAGGATCCTAATCATTCTGATTATGGGAAATACCTGCTGCTGCCTGTAGATGAAAATGGCGAAGCCTGGTTCGGACCTAGTACCGGTTTCCCTTTAGCCGCTGTCACGGACAGTATGTTCCGGGTGACCTGGCTCGAAAAAGGTAATTATACGTTTAAGCTAAGCATAATGGGCGGAGAAGGTTTTCAAGAAGAGCTGGCCAGCGCTACTGTAACAGTTGAAGTTGTTGAAGGCAACGCCATGGCTTTAGCGCATGCAACAGCTGGTGCTGGTGAGGTTGCTTCAATTAAAAAACCCCAGGACTTGTTTGATAAAATCAATACATTAAGCCCCGTTGCTGATCCTGCTACATATACAGTAAACGAAGTAGGCGGCGAATTTGACTATGTGGTAGTAGCAGACCTGGCCAATAATGTCAGCCACGTAGATAACGTTCTCTTTATTTTTGAGATAACCAAAGAAGGGGACGACAACATAACTGAAGATGACTTTGAGATAACTGCAATCAGTTTGCGTGACGACACAGAGGGTATCAATGACACTTTTGAGGTTGGAGATGACGGCGTACTTAGAGGTTACTGGGGACCGGCTGAAGGCTTCCTCTTCGCAGGTAAGGCAGCAACCGCCTTTACAGTTAAGTTCAATGCAAAAGGAACCTATACAGTAAATACCTACGCGATCCAGGTGAAACCGGCTGAGACAGCTGACTTATAGTATGAAAATATGAGTGTGTTATCCACCCGGGAAAAGCCGGTAGTTGAGAGAAAGGAATAGAAAAGGGGAAAATTTAAGGGGACGGCAGATTATGCTGATAACAAGCCTGTTGCGGCTGTTATCATGAGCACAAAGGGACGGTTCCTTTGTGTTGTGAGCCGAACCTCTGAATTGTTAGTGAACACGACACCCCGTGGGAAAGCAAGCAATTAAGCGCTCTCTCACGGGGCTTTTTTTCTTAATCGAGTGTGGGGAACTACGGTTTGGGCCTCAGGAGCTGCAATGACCGCCGCGTGCAGCTACAGCCTGTAAAGTGTACCCTATCTAACGTGGAACATCTTCCTCAGCTCGCTTTTAATGTCATGGCGCATTCCGTACAGGCAGACGACGAGCATGGCAAACGACAGCGCCGCCGTCACGGAAACCTGCCAGCGCACGGGGCGGATGATAATGATGCCCAGAACCGAGGCGACAAGCGCCCCGACGGACAGCAAAATGACGGGCAGCAGGTTGTGCCGCTGGCGCTCATAGTCGGTCAGAAACAGGGCGCACACGGCGATAATCCCGCCGAAGCAGACGATGGAGACCACATTGAGCACCCAGCCCGACACGAGCAGCACGTCGATGAGGATGAGCAAAACGCAGCTTTCCCACAGGAGCTTTGTAAACTGGCTGATGCGGTTGTATTCAATCACGTCCGGCGAGACGATCATCGTCCAGACCATGTAAAGCGCCCACATCACAATCAGGCTCCACGCCTTTCCGCCCACGGTCAGGTTGACGACCCCGCAAATCAGCGCCGCGAGCAGGAACGGCCCCGCCAGATACTGGATCAGCCGGGCGCGCTGGAGCTTTCGCTTGGACGGCGTGGCGTACGTTATCTTAACCTTCATACAGCTCGCTCCCTTCCACATGGGGCGCAACGCCGTCCCGCTCAAGGAGCGCGTACAGCGCCTCCTCGAAGGAGGGGTCGGGCGTGTTTTTCGCAATCGTGAGCGTCGCGGCGCGGCCGACGGTCACCATCGAGCAGCTGACGCGGTTTGTGATGGCCGTCCCCAAAACGAAGTCCATGCTCTCGACGCGCCCGGTGAGCTCCGGCGGCAGCGTGACGACGCCGAGGTTGGAAAACGTGGTGGTGAAGATGCCGTCCCCGAGGTAGCCGAAGACTGTGCGCGCGACGGGGGCCTTGAGAAACAGCGGGATAAAGCTCAAAACCCGCGTGATCTGATTGGCCGCCCGCACCATCTCGTCCATCGCCTCGCGCGACGCCTTCTTTTCAAGCTGCCGTGCAATCTCGCCGACGAGCGCGCCGGGGTCCGTGATGTCCCGGACCGGCAGGCGGATGCCGCAGTACATGGAGAAGTTGCGCAGCGTGCGCGACGGGTAGAACTTGCGCATGTTGACGGGGACCTGGACGCACATCTCCCCGTCGATTCTGTCCGTCGCGTGCCGCCCGGCGACGAACATGAGCGCGAGCAGGTACGCCGTCACGGTCGCGCCGTGCGCTTTGGCGGCGGCTTTGAGTGTGTCGGCGTCCATTTTGAAGTGGAGGATGCGGCAGGGGCGGACGGCGGCGAGCCTGCCGCCAAGCTGTACGGCGGCTTTGCCCATAAATCCGGAGGCCCGGCCGTCGCTTTTGACGCGAAGAAACGCGTTTTCCGTCTCTTCGGCGGCGGGGAGGGCGTTGATTGGCAGAATCCCGTCGCCCGACGATTCCACGCCGAGCAGGCGGAAATACTCCGCGACGAGCGTTTTAAGGAAGACCATCCCGCCCGTCCCGTCCGTTAAGATGTGGAAGAACTCGACGCTGATGCGGTTTTCAAAGTACAGCACCCTGAACGACTGCGAGCCGCTGCGCCCGATGTAAATGGGGCTGCACGGAACGCCGGAGTCCGGCTCCACGTCGTAGCGCCGCTTCGTCACGTCGAGATAGTGCCAGAAGAAGCCTTTTTTCACCGTCGTGGCAAAGCTCGTAAAGCGCTTGATGGTGAAGGTGAGCGCCATCTGGAGGATTTCCGGCACGACGGGCTCTTTCAGGTATGCCGACAGGCGAAACACCGCCATCGTGCCGTGCTTCATCGACAGCGGGTAGATTTTCGCGGCGTTGTCAAGCGCGTACCACGCGCCGGACGGGCGGCTGTAAAACCCGCCGAGGTTTTGCGCGTCAAGCCGCCGGAGCGCCTCAGATGCGGGCACGCCGGACTTAATCAGGTACGCGATGGCTTTTTCAAAGTCGTGTATCATCGCCGCCTTTTCCTTTTCACGCAGCGCGATGCGGCATCTTATGTCAGCCAAAAACGCCGCGCAGGCCTCTTTCTCCTGCTCGCTTGCAAAGGGGACGTCAACAAGCGGCGAGGGAGGGGGCGTTTTGCCGCGCTTTGGCGCCTTTTTGTGCATTTTTTCCACCTTTTTTCCGGCCTTCGCTTTCCCGCGCCCGGCTTTTTCGAGGTGTTCTTTTGCCGCCTGCTCCGGTTTCGCCCTTTCCTGCTTTCCGAAGGCGGCTAAAGCCGGTTCTTTCGCCGGCGAGTTTTTCGCGCGCCGGGGCGCAGGCAAAGCGCCTTCTTGCGATAGCCCGGGCGGCGCGTCCGCCGCCTGCGGCGGAGACTTCACCAGCTTGAGCCTTATGTTTTTTGGCTTTCGCGGCGCAAGCCCTGAATTTCGCGGCTTTGGTTTAAAGTCCATGGTTTCGCCGACTCCTTTTCGGGATGGATTGCGGCCAAAACGCGCGGCGTCAGATAAAGCCACGCCTATTATACCGGCATTCAGGCGGAAATAAAAGGTACTTTCCCGTGTGCCATTGTGCATAGAATGAATACCCGTTCTAAGGCGCTTTCAACAAAGATTCGTCAAAATTACGACAATCCGTGACAAATAATGAACCATATTGTATAATATAGACGAAAACCGAAGGCCCCGGATGAAAAAGCGATACGCACGGGAAAAGGAACTTGATGGGCGCGTTTTGCCATCTGGCCGTGATTGCGTGCGTGTTGCGCCTGCCGTATCCGCGAAATACCACCGCCGTCGAGGCGACCGCCGCGCCCGTTATGGCCGTCTTTCCCGTCGTGACGGTGCTGCTGTGCCTTATGCTTGCAAAGCGGCAGGCGTTTTGGAAGACGCGCGGGCGGACGCAGCAGCGGCAGGGCTTAAAAAAGCCGCGCGATGAACGTCATAAGGCCAAAATCAGATGCTATAACGCAAAACCCTGCGGAGTTTGCCGCAGGGCTTTACTGTTATCATCGGCGCGCTCTGCACGCGCGCGGTTTACGGCGCCGTGAGGATATACTCCTTGCTGTGAAACGCCCGCACGCCGTCAAGGCAGCGGCACGTCCCGTCGCAGTGGTAGGTAAACCCCACTTTCTCCATGACTCTTCCCGAGGCGGGGTTTTCCCTGGCGTGGCGGGCAAAGAGCGCCTTTATCCCCAGCGTGCCGAGGGCGAAATCGACCATCGCGCGGGCCGCTTCCGTCGCAAGGCCCTGATTCCAGTACTTCTTCATGAGCACATAGCCGAGCTCGTGCATCCCGCGCTCTTCGTTGAGCGCAAAGCCCCCGGAGCCGATGAGTTCGCCCGTCTCCTTGTGGACGAAAACCCACTGATAGCTTGCGTCGCTGTCGATCCGCCCCACTTCCATTTCGAGCCACTGTTTCGTGTCGTCTACGGACTGGTGCTTGCTCCAGCTGACGTAGCGCGTCACATCGTCGTCCGACGTCCAGTTGCGGAAAATAACGTCCGCGTCGGACAGTTCAGGCGGGCGCAGAATAAGCCTTTTTGTCTCCAGGACCGGTGTTTTCACAGACATCCACCTTTCAATATAAAATTTAAGCCTCTTTCACGAGCACGCGGATGCAGGCGAGGTATCCGTCTTTCGTCGGCTTTCCGCGCCCCATGTCAAAGATGATGGAGCGGACGACGTTCCCGATGGGCTGCAGGGACTGGCGACGGATGTCGTCAAGCAGCCTCTGGACGAAGGGGAGGGACTCGTTCGTCGAATGCTGATAGAACATGACGCCGTAGATGCCTCTCGGAATTGTCGTTATATGCTCCGCGGCAAGGGAATAAGTATCGCTTGTAAACACTTCTTCCGTGACGAAAATGCCCCTCGTGATGAGCCCGCCGCGCTCGTCCGCCAGCGCGTTCGGGTCAAAATACTGCCCGACGCTCTCGATGCCCGCTTTGAGATGGTATTTTGAAATCAGGCTCGCAATCGTCAGCTGCATCTCTTTTAAGGTTTCGAAGCTGCCGATGACGCAGTCGTGCCGGAGCACCTTCAGGGCCGGGAAGAGCAGGAAAAGGGTCTTGTTCTTCGGCAGGTAGCGCGCAAGCTCCAGGCTTTCGATTTTCCGGACGAGATACTCTTTTAGCTGGATGCTCTCCCGGATCTTGTTTTCAAGAGCGTCCCTGTATTCTTCCAGAAGCGCTTTGTATTCGGCGCTGTGCTCCACTTCGAGCTGGTGCTTGATGTCCTTGAGGGGCAGCCCGAAATCCCGTAAAAACAATATGTTCCGCAGCCGCTCGAACTGCTCCCAGCTGTAGTAACGGTAGCCGGTCGACTCCTCGATCAGCGCCGGGGTAAACAGGCCGATCTTTTCATAAAACCGCAGCGTCTGGACGCTTATATTGAACAGCTCGGCGACCTCTCCAATTTTATACAAATCCTCTTTCATTTGGCGCCACATCCTCTCTTAGGCAATTCAGACAAATAAGTCATGGGATATTTTAACATAATATTGCCCGAAAATCTATAGCAAATATAGTCTTAAATCACTGTGACAATAAGTATTTAAACTTTTACGTCTTAATAAATAACAGGCCGTCACTTTCAGATTACGTGTTAATACCGCTAATTTCGGCGCGATATGTTAAAAAAATATCGTCAAATTGTCTAAATTATGAAACAATTTTTCATGACGCCGCAAGCTGGACTCTATCCTCACTACATATTATACACTAAGTCCATATAAGAGGTAAAAAGCATAAAGGCCATACAAAGAGCACGTTTTTTGAAGAGGGAGGATGGAGGGATTTATGTCAAGCGTTCGCCCGAAATGGGGCTCGTGGGCCAATCCGCCTGACCCGATTGACCCGAAAGACGCCCGGGAAGTCCTTGAAACCGACGTCGCCGTTTTAGGCGCCGGCATAGCGGGCGTGACGTGCGCGCTGCGCGCCGCGCAGTGCGGAGCGCGCGTTGTCGTTCTGGAAAAGGGCGCAAGCTGGTCCGGGCGCGGAGGAAACATCGGCGTGGCCGCTTCCTCGTTTATGAAGGAGCAGGGCATTGAGAACGATTTCGAGGAAATCGTGCGCGAGTGGATCAAGCGGTGCGGGAACCGCTGCGACGAGAGGCTCGTGTGGCTCTACTTTAACAACAGCGCCGAAGCGATGGACTGGCTGATCGGCATCGTCACGCAGTATGGGGCGCGGCCTGTGCTTCAGGGCAGCGCCTATCAGGGCGATACATACCACGAATACTACGGCTCGCACCGGTTTTTCGACGGGCCGATGGCGCAGAAGGGCATGCGCGCGGGCGCGGCGGACGCCGTTTACGCGATGTACAGCGAGTCGCTCAAGCTCGGCGTGCAGTACCTGTTCAAAACGCCCGCCGAGCAGCTTCTCAAGGAAGACGGAAAAGTCACCGGCGTGTTCGCGCGGAAGGAGGACGGCAGCCTTGTGCTCGTCCGGGCAAAGCGCGGCGTCGTCATCGCCACGGGCGATATCGGCGGGAACGCCGAGATGTGCGAGGACCTCGCGCCGCTGGCCAACCGCTGCCCCGTCAAATACACAAACGGCACCGGGGACGGACACCGCCTCGGCCTCTGGGCGGGCGGTTCGTTTGAAGACCCGCCGTTCCCCATGATTATGCACCCGCAGGCGTACCACTTCAGCAGCTTCTGCTTCCTGTTCGTCAAGCCGGACGGGACGCGCTTTATGAACGAGGACACCTACGCGCAGGGCAAGTGCGTGGCCATCCTGCGCGAGCGGGAGACGTACGCGTGGTCCATCGTCGATTCGGCGTGGCCGGAAAAAGTCCCGCCGACGCTCAGGTACGGCGGCGGCATCGCGTGGGGGCAGGACTTCGTCCTCGGCGAGCCGGCGTTCGACGTCGAGACGGAGAAAAAGATGTTCGAGCGCGGCTTTGCGCGCGGCCACATCGTGACCGCCGACACGCCCGAAGAGCTGGCGGAAAAGATGGGCGTCCCTGTGGAGACGTTCGTCCGGACGCTCAAGCGCTACAACGAGATGTGCGCGCGCGGGCGCGACGAGGATTTCGGCAAGCGCAGGGAGCTGCTCATCCCGATAGACAAGCCGCCCTATTACGGCATTAAGTTCGGGCCGGCTGTTCTCGCCGTCGTCGGCGGGCTGCGGGTGGACACAAAGATGCGCGTGCTCAGCGAAGAGAACGCGCCTGTCGAAGGGCTTTACGCCATCGGCAACGCCGCCGGCGGGCGGTATGGCGTCGACTATCCGCTTATTATATGCGGCAACAGCCACGGCACGGCGCTCACATTCGGCTATCTGCTCGGGCAGCAGCTCGGTCTCGCGCAGTAGGCGCGGCCTAAAACTAACGGGAGGGATGACCCATACAGCTGACAACGCAGCGGCTTGTTCTGCGGGAACTGCGCGAAGATGATTTTGAAGCCGTCCACGCGTATACCTCAAATCCTGAAAACGTCAGGTACGTGACGTGGGGCCCGTACGACGAGGCGGGCACGCGCGCGTTCCTTAAAACGGCTATAGAGCGGCAAAACGCTACGCCGCGCACAAGCTACATGTTTGCCATCACGCTCAAGGAGAGCGGCCGGCTCATCGGGCACTGCGGGATATACCTGACGGACGAGGGGCGGCAGGCCGTCCTGGGCTGGATTTTGCACCGGGACTACTGGAACCGGGGCTATATGACGGAGTGCGCCAAAGAGCTGCTCCGGTTCGGGTTTGAAGACCTGCGCCTGCACAGAATCGTCGCCTACTGCAACACGGAAAACGGCGCGACAAGCCGCGTCATGGAAAAGTGCGGCATGCGGAGAGAGGGCGCGTTCAAAAAAAGCAAGCGCGGCAGGCCCGGAATCGACAAGGAGTGGAACGACGAGTACCTGTACGCGATCCTGGCTGAGGAATGGCGCCCTTGATAACAATTCATTAATTCATTAAATCATTAAGTCGTTGTAACCCGGATCGGTATGATTAACCGAATCCTTAAGTAACTGAAAGGTATTGGAGAGTTTGTGATGAAGTACCCTAGACCCGAATTTAAAAGCGCGTCCGTAGCGACGCAAACCGTCTCATCGCCTTTCCTGGGCGGCGAGACCATCGCGCCAAAGTTTGATACGCCCATCACGCCGCGGGAGAATTTCCGCCGCGCCGTGGAAAGAAAAAATCCGATTTGGATGCCCTGCTCCACGACGGATTTCCAGTCCCTCCTGACGCAGGACGTCGCGGGGGCGGCCCCGCACGGCATGCAGATCCACTCGGACATGAGGAGAAAGGCGACGGAGGACTACACGTTTAAGGACTGGTTCAACACCGACTGGACGTGGGTCTGCTCGGCCGGCGGCGCCATGCTCACGCCGGGCACGCAGCTGCTCGACGACATCACGAGATGGGAAGAGGTTATCGTCTGGCCTGACTTTTCCGAGTGGGGCTTTGAGGAAAGGGCCGCGCAGTTTATGCGCGAGGAATACAACCCCGACAAGGTCATGCACTACGACTTAGGCCGCGGCTGCACCGAGCGCCTCGTATCCATCATGGGCGGGTATACGGACAGCATGTACGCCCTTGCGGTGGAGCCCGAAGCCGTCAGGGATTTCTTTGAGGCGTACGCCGATTTCATGATCGCGTTCTTCGATAAGATCAACTCCCTCTATCCGCTCGACATGGTCACGCTGCACGACGACTGGGGCACGGAGCGCGACACGTTCTTCTCCGAAAAGATGATGGAGGAGCTCGTGTTCGAGCCGACGAAGAGAATTGTCGACCACATCAAGAGCAAGGGCGTGATTTTCGAGCTGCACACCTGCGGCAACGTGACGCGCTTTATCCCGTACACGATTGAACTCGGCGCCGACATCCTGCAGCTCCAGCGCCGCGCGGTGGACCTGCCGAAGCTGAAGGAGAAGTACGGCGACAAGATTGGTTTCTGCTCGCCGCTTGAGGGCATCGCCCCGGGCATGAGCTATCCGGACGAGGAGATAGTCGCCGCGGTGCGCCGCACCGTCGACCTCTACGCGCCGGGCGGCGGCTGCTACACGTCCGTCTTCTTCCGCGAGCCGGAGAAGATGTGGCTTGGCCTTTCTGAGCTTTACGCGTACAGCCGCGAGCTTTACGACAAACAGCAGGGCAGAGAGTAGTCCAGGAAGTAGAAGGTAAAGAAAAAGGGTAGAAAACAAGGAGGGCAAAAAATGATCCAGTACGATGTGGACGTTCTCGTTATCGGCGGCGGCCCGGCCGGTTTTGCCGCGGGCGTTTCGGCAGCCAGAAGAGGGCTTCGGACGCTTCTCATTGAGAATCTGACGAGCCTCGGCGGGCTTATGACGAATGGCTTCGTGACGGGGCCCGCCGGCATTATCGAAGGCATCTGCAAAGAGCTGCTCGACAGGCTGGACAAGAAGGGCTATCTCTACAACACGCCGCACACGCCGGCCGTCGACCCGGAGCGCTGCAAGTTCGAGATGGAGACGATGCTTCTCCAGTCCGGCTGCCGCCTGCTCTACGGCATGCACGCCGTGGACGTTGTGATGAACGGCAACAACATTGAGAGCGTCGTCTGCTACTCCAAGAGCGGGCGCACCGAGATTAAGGCGCGGTACTTCATCGACGCCACCGGCGACGCCGACATCGCCGCGGCGGCGGGCGTGCCCTACGAAGTGGGCAACGCCGAGTACATGGGCCTCAACCTCGCCCACACCATGGGCGTGCGCATGTCCAACGTCAACATGAAGAAGTTTAGGGAAGCCATGAAGGCGTGGCAGGAGGACAACACCGGCTATCCCAAGTACCTGTCGCTCGTCAACCAGCTGATGGACGAGGCCGTGAAAAACGGCGACCTGCCGTACCCGATTTTCCCCGGCGGCCTGATTTACCAGGTTCCCGGCACGCCCGACGAAGACGCGGACATCACCTTCAACGTCGCGCACAGCTACTACAACCACAACACCTGCGTCGAGGACCTCTCCCGCCAGATCGTGGAGCAGCACCAGCAGAACCAGTGGCTGGAGGCGGCCTACCGCAAGTACGTCCCGGGATTTGAGCGCGCGCGCATTACAGCCCTCGCGTCCCTGCCCGGCATCCGCGACTCGCGCAGAATCGTCGGCGAGTACGTGATGAAGGATACGGACATCGCCGCCGCGACGAAGTTTGAAGACGCCATCGCGAAGTTCCCCGAGCTGTACGACACGCACCATCCCACGAACGGCTACTGGGGCTTCAGGCATCATATCCACTCGAAGGAGCCGATTCCGGGCGCCATCAACATCACCGAGCCCTGCGACAAGGGCATGCACCCGTTCTGCCCGCCGGAAGAAGGCAGCTACAGCGTCTACCAGAACCCGGCCACCTACTGCGAAGTGCCGTACCGCGTCATCGTGCCGCTGAAGGTCGACAACCTCTTCGTCGTCGGCCGCTGCGTCTCGGCGCAGTTCCACGCCATGGCCGCCGTGCGCATCATCACCATCTGCATGGCGACGGGCCAGGCGGCCGGCATCGCGGCGGACCTGTGCCTGCAGAAGGGCGTCACCCCCAGGCAGCTTGACGGCCGTCTCGTCCGCGAGGAAATGATCAAGGCCGGCGTGCCGCTTGACAAGGCGCCGGACGGATACTGGGCGTTCCTCGCCGAGCTGGCAAAGGACGACATAAACAAGTACGAGTTTGTCCGCCTGCGCGGCGACTTTGCGGGCGTCCGCCTGCCCAACGGCAAAATCACCATCCGGTTCGGCAACATCAAGAAGGAAGACACGGAAGATAAGAAGGAGTAAGTCGGGGGAAAGGCGGTAGAATTTTGGGAAGCGACTACAAGCACGTTTTTTCGCCGATCACAATCCGCGGGGTGGAGTTTAAAAACCGCATCGAGATGGCGCCGACGTCCCCGAAGCTCACGGACGACAAAGGCTACATGACGACGGAGCACATCGACTATTTCCGCCCCATCGCGCGCGGCGGCGCCGCCATCATCACGCTGGGCAACTGCTCCATCGATATCCTGAACGCGCAGGACGAGCCGCGCCAGGTGGGCGTCGACAGCGACGATTACCTCATCGGCCTGTCCCGCTTCAACGACATGTGCGAGCGGTACGGCGCGCTCGGCTCGCTGGAGATCAACCACTCCGGCATCGACGCCATCTGGGAGTACAACCACGTCGTGCCGCGCGGCCCGTCGCCGGTGATTACGCCCCGGGAGATAATGCGCGCCGCGGCGGCCGGGCGCAAGCCCATCCGCCCCGTGGAGATGACAATCGACGAAATCCACGAGATGGAGCAGAAGTACATAGAAGCCGCGTACCGGTGCAAGAGGGCCGGCTTTAAGATGTGCATGGTCCACGGCGGGCACGGCAACCTCATCGCGCAGTTTTCAAGCCCGCTTTACAACCACCGGCGGGACGAATATGGCGGGAGCCTCGAAAACCGCGCGCGGTTTGCCATGAACATCTTGGACGGCATCCGCAAAAAGTGCGGCGAGGATTTCGTCATCGAGTTTCGCGTCTCGGCGGACGAAATGCACCCCGACGGGATGCACTTCGAGGAGACGAAGGAGTACCTCAAGCTCCTTGAGGACAAGATCGACATCGTCAACGTCTCCTGCGGGCTCCACACGGACGTGAGATATTTCCGCTACTGGTTCCCGAACATGTACATGCCGCGGATGGTAAACGTCCATTACGCGGCGGAGCTGAAGAAAATCCTCAAGTGCAAGGTCACGGCCGTCGCGGGAATCACGCACCTCGACAACGCCGAGAAAATCATCGCCGAAGGCATGGCGGACTTCTGCGCCATGGCGCGCCCGCTCATGGCCGACCCCGAAATGCCGCGCAAGTACGCGATGAACAAACCCGAAGAGCGCGTTCCGTGCTCGCGCTGCGGTTTTTGCAACCGGCGCGTCGGCGCGATCAAGACGCTCATGTGCGGCGTCAACCCGAAGCTCGGCCGCGAGCACGAGCTGGAAGACGGCATGGTGCGCCGCGCGCGCGTGCAGAAGACCGTCGCCGTCGTAGGGGGCGGCCCCGCGGGCATGCAGGCGGCGCTCACGCTCCTCGAGCGGGGGCACAAGGTCGTGCTCTTTGAGAAGGAGCAATCGCTCGGCGGTAACCTCACCGCCGCCGCGGCTATGGAGCTAAAGCAGGACATGAAGGATTACCACGCGTACCTGTGCCGCACCGTCATGAAAAGCGGCGCGGACATCCGCCTCGGCGTGAAGGCCACCCCGGAGGTCATCCGGGAGATCAGGCCCGACGCCCTCGTCATCGCCGTGGGCGCGGAAGCCTTCATGCCGGACGTGCCGGGCATCGATCTGCCCCACGTCCACTGGGCGGCGGACGCGGATATGGACAAAGTCCCCGTCGGGAGTGAAATCGCCATCATCGGCGGCGGCTCGCTGGGCATGGAGAGCGCCTACACGCAGTCGCAGCGCGGGAAGAAGGTGCGGGTGTTTGAAATCCGGCCCGCCCTCGGCGCGGGGCTCGAAGCCTCCGAGCTCATGCCGGCGCTGCAGAAAAACGGCGTGGAGATTTACACAAACAGGCGGCTGCTGTCCATCCATCCGGACAAAATCGTCTGCTCCGTGATCGGGACGGGCGAGATTGAAGAATACCCGTGCGACACGGTGCTCATCTCGGCGGGCCTTGTGCCGAGAAAGCAGGATGTCGAGGCGCTGCGGCACGTCCTTCCGGAGACGGAAGTGTACATCGTGGGCGACGCGAAAGCGCCGCGCACGCTCGGGGACGCCGTCCACGACGGCTTCAACGCCGCGCTGAATATTTGATTTGATTTGGGAGTGCGTTTCATGGCAAAGGATATCAAAATCCCCACTATTCCGCCCATGTGGCCGCCGGTGAAGAGGGACTACCCCGTGACACCGCGGGAGAACCTCATGCTGGCGCTCAATCACAAAAAGCCCTACTGGATGCCGGACTACTACAAGTCCTCCCAGATGTTCCTCTCCTCCATCGCGCGGGACGCGCCCATCGAGCGCGACCGCGACGCCGTGGACTGGTTCGGCGTGGAGTACAAGTTCTCGGCCATGCAGGGCTCCAACACGCCGATGGGCAATGTGTTAAACGACATCACCGAGTGGGAAGAGAAGATCAAATGGCCGGACCTCAAGCAGTTTGACTGGGCCTCGGACGGGGCGCGGCTGGAGCGGGACGAGTCTCTGGCGCTGTACATGCGCATGAGCAACGGCCCCTTCGAGCGCCTCCACGCCCTCGAGGGCTTCGAGCAGGCGCTCATCGACCTCATCACCGAGCCGGAGGCCGTCCGCGCGTTCCTCGAGCGCCTCGTGGACTTCAAGATCGAGCTGTTCAACTGCATCCGCGACCACGTCCCGCTCGACTACATCGTCGCGGCCGACGACTGGGGAACGGCCCGGGCGCCCTTCTTCTCCACGGAGACGTTTGAAAAGACGATCCTGGAGCCGACGAAGCGCTTCGTCAAGGCCGTCCAGGCGCGCGGGACGAAGTTCATCGCCCACTGCTGCGGCGTCATCGAGCCCTTCGTCCCGTACATGGTGGAGGAGATCGGGTTCGACGGCATCGAAATCCAGACGACCCTGAACGACGTCGCCGCCATCCTCGAAAAATACGGCGACCGCATCACCGTCAACTACGCGGTCAAGGCCGAGCTCGTGCACGACCCCGACACCACCGAGGAGCAGATCCGCTCCTACGTGCGCGGCATCGTCGACAATTACGGCGCGCACGTCGTTCCCGGTTCCGGCGTGATGATCAACTGCACCAGCAGCTTTGAAAACATCTACTACGCGATGGAAGACGAGGTCTATACGTACAGTAGGTCTTGCTACGAAGGACTCCACAAATAAAGTGAAGGAGGGTTCTCATGGAGAGTGTGCTGGAACACCGGTATTCTTTTCTCACACCGCCGCCGCCTGTTGCCGAGTCTGACATAACCGAGACGGTTGAGGTCGATATCGTCGTCGCGGGAGCAGGGCTTGCCGGCCTCGTCGCGGCGCTGCGCGCTTCGGAACTTGGCGCGAGCGTGGCGGTTTTGGAAAAGACGAAATCATGGAACGTCCGCGGCGGGCATATCAGCGCCGTCAACTCGCGGCTGTGGCGCGAAGCGGGCGTCGTCAACGACAAGAAAGAGTTCGTCCGGCAGTGGATCGCCCTTTGCGGCAACCGCGCGCGCGAGGAAATCGTGTGGCTCTACGCGAACAACAGCGAGGAGGCGATCAACTGGCTCCTCGACCACTCCGAGGCGCACGGCAACACGCCGCGTCTCGGCGCCCCGCGCTACGTGGGGCCGACGTACACGGAGATGTACGGTGCGCTCCTCTTCAAAATCCAGAATACAGGCCGGCACCTCTACGAGGACGCCGTCAAGCTCGGCGCGCGCTACTACTTTGAAACGCCCGCCAAGCAGCTCGAGAAGGAAAACGGGCGCGTGGTGGCCGTCATCGGCAAAGGGCCGAACGGATACATCCGTTTCCGCGCGAAAAAAGGCGTCATCCTCGCCACAGGCGACATTCACGGCGACAAGGAAATGCTCGCGGCATACTGCCCGATCTTCCTGAAGGTGAAAAACAGCCAGTACACGCCCGTGGGAGCCAATACGGGTGACGGGCACAAGATGGGCCTCTGGGCCGGCGGCATGATGGAAGACAAGCCGCTGCCCACCATAATGCACCCGCAGGGATACAACCGGCTGCAGTCGTTTTTCCTCTTTGTCAACACGCGCGGCGAGCGTTTTATGAACGAGGACACGTGGTGCCAGGCAAAGAGCCTCAACGTCCTCAAGCAGCCGGGCAACGTCGACTACGCCTTCGCCATCATGGACGCCGACTGGCGCGAGCAGCTTATACAGGGCATGCCCTACAGCGGCGGCCTGTTTAACGACAACTCCCTGTCCGTCTACGGGGAACCGTTCACGGGCGAACGGGAGCAGGGATTCCTCGAGACGGGCCTTAAGAACGGCACGGTTCAGCAGGCCGACACCATCGAGGAGCTGGCTGAGAAAATCGGCGTGCCCCCGCACAGGCTCCGCGAGACGGTGGACACGTACAACGAGATGGTGGAGAAAAAGGACGACACGCAGTTTGGCAAGCGCGCGGAGCTTTTGTTCCCGATTAAGAAACCGCCGTTTTACGCCTCGAAATTCGGACCGGCGATGCTCGCCGTCGTAGGCGGGCTCATCACGGACACGCGCCTGCGCGTCCTCGATAAGGAGTACCGGCCGATCCCGGGACTCTACGCCGCCGGCAACGTGGCGGGAGGACTCTACGGCGTCGACTACCCCACGCTCATACCGGGCAACAGCCACGGGCGCGCGCTGACGTGGGGCTATCTCGCCGCACGGTTCGCCATTGAAGACGGTGAGGAAGCATAAAAAGCCTGACAGCAAACATGGAGGAGGAAAAGGAGAGAGCTATGGACATTAAGACTCTTGTCAAGGAAACAGCCTACCGGCACGGAATGGACCTGTGCGGCATCGCCAGCGTGGACCGCTTCAACGATTCGCCGCCGGCGCGTCACCCGACGAAGATCCTGCCGGGCTGTAAATCGGTTATCGTGGTGGCCCAGCGCGTGCTGGACGGCGTCACGCAGGTCAATTTCCGCGCGTTTGAGGACGGCCGGGACGACCTCAAGGGCATTTACGGGACGTACGGCTACACCATGCTCCCCAACTTCGCCCTCACCTACGCCTGCTACGCCATCGCGCAGACCATCGAGAGGGCGACGGGCGAGGTGGCGACGCCCACGTCCACGGGCCCGATGACAAACGGCAACCAGATCAGCCTACGCCACTGCGCCGTCGCCGCCGGCCTCGGCGAATTCGGCTGGATGAGCATCGTGCTCACGCCGCAGTTCGGCCCGCGGCAGCGCTTCGGCGTCGTCCTGACGACGGCGGAAATCGAGCCCGACCCCATGTACGACGGGCCGCAGCTGTGCGATCCGACGAAGTGCAAGATCTGCACCGACGTGTGCCCGACGAAGGCCATCGGGCTGTACGGCTCGGAGGACTGCCACTCCGCCACGCTCGGCGACAAGACGTATACATACGCCAAGATCAACTTCCCGCGCTGCCAGATGGTCTGCCACGCTTTCCGCAAGGAGTTCGGCGGCGAGGAGGACCTCATCGATACGTACGATCCCACCGCGAAAGACATTGCCGAAGCTTCCGCGAAGAGCCCGATATCCGGCAAAGGCCTGCAGCATCTCGAGTCGTGGCACTGCGGAAGATGCCAGGCGTACTGCCCGGTAGGGAACTGGCAGCAGAAGTTCGCGGCGAGAAACCTTTCGGGAGGAATCCAGAATGTCAAGCGCGGGAATCGAGATGAATAACCATCCCGAGTACATCAACGCCGATATCGCCTCGCGGAAATGGAGCTTTGAAATTCCTCCCGAACCGATTCCGGACAGCAAGATTTCCGAAACGGTAGAATACGACGTTGTGGTCCTGGGCGAGGGGATGGCGGGCCTTTGCACCGCCCTCTCCGCCCAGGAGGAAGGCGTTCCGACCGTCATCGTCACCGCCAGCTCAAGGCCGGTCGGCCGCGGCGGCTCGGTGTTCGCCGCGTACAGCAAGGTGATGGAGCGGCAGGGCTACCCGCGCTTTGACCCGACGGAATTCTTCCTCGAGGAATTCGCGGCCAGCTCCTACATGGTCGACCAGCGCAAGTGGTACGCGTTCTACAAAAACAGCGAACAGGCGATGAACTGGCTCATCGACATGGTCGAGGCCGACGGCGCCAAGGTCGTGCTTGAAAACGCCAACGAGGACGACCCCCACAGCCCCACGTACCAGCCTGTCGGAACGCACTCGTTTATGGACGACAAGACGGCGGTCGCCGGCGTCGGCATCCACATTGCGCTCCGGATTCTTGAGAAGAACTTCCTCGCGCGCGGCGGCAAGGTCGTCTACAAGACGCGGGGAAGGCAGCTCGTCAAGGATCAGGAGACGGGGCGCATCCGCGGCGTCATCGCCGAGGACGAAAACGGCCGATACATAAAGTTTCTCGCGCGCAAGGCCGTCGTCCTCGCGACGGGCGACTTCTCGGCCAACCGCGAGATGATGGCAAAGTACTGCCCGGCCTTCGCCAAGTACTTTACCGGCGCCACCGGCGACTACGACGTCGGCTTCCATGAAAAAGGCCTGTTTAGAGGCGAAGGCCACCTCATGGCCCTGTGGGCTGGGGCGGCCTGGCAGAAGACGTTCCCCAACGCGCCGCTGATTCAGGGCAGCCGCCTCGGATCCCACATGCCCTACGGCGCGCACAGGGGATTGCGCCTGAACATCAACGGCGAGCGCTTCATGAACGAAGACGCCAACGCCGCGTACTCCGCGTACGCGATACTCCTTCAGCCCAGAAGCGAGGCGTTCGCGATCTGGGGTACGAACTACGCGTATGACGTTCCGTGGTATGCCCACGGCAGCACGCGCGGCAGCGCGCCGACGCCGCCGGAAAAGATCATCGAAAAATGGGAATCGGAAGTGGAGAAGGGCAAGCTCGTCAAAGGCGAGACGATTGAGGAAGTCGTCAGGAAGCTCGGCTTGCCGGTTGAAAAAGCGCTGGCCGAGATTGAGCGGTACAACGCGATGTGCCGCGCCGGTGTCGACACGGATTTTTACAAAAAGCCCAAGTATCTGCAGGAAATCCGGCAGGCGCCGTTTTACGGCGGGTCGCTCTCGGAGCGCCGCTTCTTCAGCGTCCTCGGCGGCCCGAGGACAAACCACCTCATGCAGATTTGCGACGAAAACGATAAGCCCCTCGGCGGATTGTACGCAGCGGGAACGCTCATCGGCGATATGTTCGCAAACTGCTACAACTTCCGCATCCCGGGGCATAACTACGGGATTTGCCTCACGCTGGGATACGTTACAGGCAAGTACATCGCGCACAACGAATAGGCGGGAGGTAAAAAAATGCTTACGTACGTCCTTCGCAGAATCGGTATCATGATACCGGTTGTCCTCGGCATCTTGCTCATTGTCTTTGCCATCAACCGCATGTCCGGCGACCCTGTCGCCGCGCTCCTCGGCGGCGACGCGACGCCGGAGCAGATCGAGGCGGAACGCGATCGCTTAGGACTTAACGACCCGCTGCCGGTACAATTTTTCAATTACGTAAAAGGCATCGTCACGCGTTTTGACTTAGGCACGTCGTACGTATCAAAACGTCCGGTCAGCGAGCAGATTGTCGCGCGCCTGCCGACGACCCTTGCCATTACCATGATCAGCCTGCTTATTTCGTCGCTAGTCGGTATAACATTCGGCGTCATAAGCGCGCTGAACCAGAACACGAAGGTCGACTACATCCTCACGGTGGCCGCGCTCATCGTCGCCTCGCTCCCGACGTTCTGGTTCGCGCTGATGCTCGTGCTCATTGTGTCGGTCAAGCTCGGCTGGCTGCCGGCGACAGGCCTCGACTCGTTCAAGCACTGGATTTTGCCGTGCGTCGTCTCGGGACTTGGCCCCGTGTCGAACCTGTGCCGCACGACACGGTCGAGCATGCTGGAAGTCATCCGGCAGGACTACATCCGCACCGCCCGGTCAAAAGGCATCAGCGAAAACAAGGTCATCTTCAAGCATGCGCTTAAAAACGCGCTGTTCCCCGTCATTACCGTGTTCGGCATCATCGCCAGCTTCAGCGTCGGCGGCCAGGTTGTCGTGGAGTCGATTTTCTCCATCCCGGGCATCGGCGCCTACATGATGGAAGCCATCCTCAGCAGGGACTATCCCGTTGTGCAGGGAACGGTTCTCATCCTCTCATTCCTGATCTGCGTGATCAACCTGCTCGTCGATATCGCCTACGGCTTCGCCGACCCGCGCATCAGGGCGCGCTACACAAGGCAGAAGAGCGAGAAGAGGAAGGAACCCACTCAGCCCAGCCAACCTCAGGGGGTGAACGCGTGATGAAGAAAAAGAAGAAGATTACGAGAGACCAGCAGCCTGAGTTTAAGAGACGCAGCCCGTGGGTTGACGTCTGGCGGAGACTGAAAAGAAACAAGCTCGCCGTCGTGGCGATGGTTGTGCTCATTGTCATCGTCCTGGCCACGATTTTCGCCGAGCAGCTCACGCCGTATGATTACGCCAAGCAAAACGCCAAAGAGATGCTCCAGTTCCCGAGCTGGAAGCACCCCTTCGGAACCGACAACTACGGGCGCGACCTTCTGGCCCGCGTCTTAAAGGGTGGCCAGACCTCCCTTCTCATCGCGCTGGCCTCCACCCTCGGAGCCGGCATTATCGGCACCATCCTCGGCGCCACAGCGGCGTTCTTTAAGGGCGCTTACGCCACGTTCGTCATGCGCCTGATGGACGTCATCATGGGCATCCCGTCGCTGCTGCTTGCCGTGTGCGTCGCCACCGTATTGGGAACCGGCATCGTGAGCACGATTATCGCCGTCGGCATCTCGGCGATAACCTCCTTCTGCCGCATCGCGTACGCGCAGGTGCTCAAGGAATCGGCCAACGACTACCTGCAGGCGGCGACGGTCTGCGGCGCGAGGAGCCTGCGCAAAGTGTTCGTGCACCTGCTGCCGAACTCGCTGGCGCCCCTCATCGTCCAGGCGACGCTTCGCCTCGGAGGCGGTATCATGATTATCTCCTCCCTGAGCTTTGTCGGCCTCGGCGTTCAGCCGCCGACGCCCGAATGGGGCTCCATCATCTCCACCGCGCGCCCGTACCTGCGCGATTTCTGGCCCTTCGTCACGTTCCCCGGCATCGCCATCGCCCTGACGGTTATCTCCTTTAACCTCTTCGGCGACGGCCTGCGGGACGCGCTCGACCCGCGGCAGAAGTAAGGGAGGGTATTTTGTGAGCTTACTTGAAATCAAAGGACTACGCATCCAGTATGTGACGGACGACGGCATCGTCAAGGCCGTCAACGGCATCGACCTCACGCTCGACGCGGGCGAGACGCTCGGCCTCGTCGGCGAGACCGGCGCCGGCAAGACGACGACGGCGCTTTCCATTCTGGGAATGATCCAGTGCCCTCCCGGCGAAATCGTCGAAGGAGAAATCCTGTTTGAAGGCCAGGACCTCCTTAAAATGTCGAAAAAGGAACTGCGCAAGATCCGCGGCCGGAAAATCTCCATGATCTTCCAGGATCCGATGACGGCGCTCAATCCCCTCGAAAGGGTGGGCGACCAGATTGCGGAAGGCATCAAGGAACACCGCAAGTGCACGCTCAGGGAGGCCCACATTGAGGCCCTGAAGATTCTGGAAATGGTCGGCATCCCGGCCGAGCGCGCCAGCGACTACCCGCACCAGTTTTCCGGCGGCATGAAACAGCGCGTCGTCATCGCCATCGCGCTCGCCTGCAACCCCATCCTGCTGCTGGCCGACGAGCCGACGACGGCTCTGGACGTGACCATTCAGGCGCAGGTTCTGGAGCTGATCAGCGACCTTCAGGCGAAGCTGAAAACGGCGATGATCCTCATCACCCACGACCTGGGCGTCGTTTCGGACACCTGCGACAAAGTCGCCATTACGTACGCGGGCCAGATCGTCGAGACGGGGACATGGAAGGACATCTACCTCAATCCGTGCCACCCGTACACAATCGGCCTGTTCGGCTCCATTCCGACTCTGGATAAGGACGTCGAGCGCCTCACGCCGATTGAAGGGCTCATGCCTGACCCGACGAACCTTCCCACAGGCTGCCCGTTCCACCCGAGATGCCCGAAATGCATGGAGCAGTGCAAGAGCGTTGAGCCCAAGTCAACAGAAATCTCCGAAGGGCATTTCGTCAAATGCCTGCTGTTCGAATGAGGGAGGGAGAGCGGATGGATACAATTCTGGAAGTCAGAAACTTAAAGAAGTACTTTAAGACGCCGCAGGGCGACCTGCACGCCGTGGACGACGTCTCGTTCAGCATTATGCGCGGGAAGACGCTCGGCGTCGTCGGTGAGTCCGGCTGCGGCAAATCCACGCTCGGCAACCTCATTATCGGGCTTTTGACCCCGACATCGGGCGAAATCTTCTTTGAAGGCCGGGAAATCAGCAAAGTTCAGGGAGAGGAAAGGCGCAATCTCTTCAAGAAGATCCAGATGATCTTCCAGGACCCGTTTTCCTCCCTCAACCCGCGCATGTATGTGGAGCAGCTGATTGCGGAGCCCCTGAAGAACTTCCGCGTCTGCAAGAACAAAAAGGAGCTTGAGCAGCGCGTGACGGAGCTCATGGAGTTTGCAGGCATTCCGCAGCGCCTGCGCTACTCCTATCCCCATGAGCTCGACGGCGGACGCCGCCAGCGCATCGGCATCGCCCGCGCCCTCGCGCTCGACCCGACCTTCGTCGTCTGCGACGAGCCCGTTTCGGCGCTGGACGTCTCCATACAGGCGCAGATTCTCAACCTCATGATGGACGCTCAGGAGGAAAAAGGGCTTACCTTTATGTTCATCTCCCACGACCTGTCCGTCGTGAAGCACATATCCAGCGATATTGTCGTCATGTACCTCGGTCAGATCGTCGAGCGGGCCAGCCCCAAGAAGCTCTTTAAAGACCCGCTTCACCCGTACACAAAAGGCCTGCTCGCGGCTATACCCGTTCCCTCCGCGGAACGCAAAAAACGTTCGATACTGAGAGGTGAGCTGACATCGCCAATTAATCCAGGGAAGAAATGTCGTTTTGCCAACCGCTGCATCTACGCGGAAGAACGGTGCAGGTGTGAAGAGCCCGTCCTACGCGAGATCATGCCGGAACACTACGTCTCCTGTCACCGCGCTGAAGAGATCAATTCCATACCATCTCAAGCAGAAGCGACCGAGTCAAACCGGTAGCAAAATATAAAAATGAGAGGAGAATAGTTGTGAAAAAGATCGTATGCCTACTTCTTGCGCTCGCACTCTTCGTTTCGATCGCAGCCTGCGGTGGTTCAGGCAAGCAGCAGTCGCCCGCCCCGACGTCGACCGGTGGAGGCGGCGGCCCGTCCACAAGCGCTCCGGAGACTCCGACTGCGCCTGAAGCCAAGGAAGGCGTCCAGATGGAGAAGCTCCCGCACCCGGCCGGCGAAATCATCCGCTACATCACCCCGTCGCCGACGAAGTACGAGAAGGCTGACAAGTCAACCCTCTACATCGGCCAGACGGGCGTGCCCATCCAGAACGGCAACCCCGGCAGCGGCAGTGACTCGGCTTTCTATCCGCTTGTTTTCGACCGCCTCATTGAGTTCGACTACGACACCGGCGGCGTAGCCCCCATGGTCATCAAGGACTGGAAGCTCTCGGAAGACGCCAAGACCCTTGACATCACCATGCGGGACGACATCACGTTCCACAACGGCCAGAAAGCGACCATCGACGACCTGCTCTATTCGCTGTGGCGTTACTCCAAGGTCGAGCTTGCGAACCTGACGGACAAGAACATCTACGGCAACATCGACTACGACAAGTCGGAGAAGACCGGCGATTACTCCGCCCGCCTGATCCTGAAGGAGCCGTCCGTGTCCATGATCCGCGGCTTCACGAGCGGTTACCTCCTCTGCAAAGAGCACCTTGAGACCAACGGCGAAGAGAACGGCTGGTGGGACAACGTCGTCGGCTCCGGCCCCTACAAGGTTGAGTCCATCATCCAGGGCGACCGTTACAACCTCGTGAAGAACGACAACTACTGGGGCGAGTACAAGCCGGTGTTTGACAAGGTCGTCATCCGCTACTATCCCGAAGCGTCCACGATGTACATGGACTATGAGACGGGCGCTCTCGATATCGCCGTCAACCCGCTGGCCGTCGACGTCAACCGCGTCATCAACGGCGAAGTCAACAACACCATCTGCGATATCTACCCGATGCTCTTCCTAGCGTACCTCGCCTTCAACGAAGAGAAGAACCCCATCCTTTACGACATAAATGTCAGAAAGGCGATCATCCTGTCCATCGATCAGGAAATCGTCGCCAAGATGGCGTTTGACTTCATGGCCGTGCCGACCACCTCGCTCATGCATACCGGTATGGGCGGCAAAGTCGAGTGGGGCATCCAGCGCGACGTCGAAGCGGCGAAGGCGGCTCTCGCCGAGTCCGGCTACAAGCCCAGCGACATCAAGCTCGTCCTCGGCACCAGCACGAACAACGTCAACATGGCCGTCGCCGAAGCGATTCAGGCTCAGCTGCTCGAAGTCGGATTCCAGGTTGAAATGATCACCACCGACCCGCAGACGAACCTGAACAACCTGAGAAACGCCGGCCCGGATACGTACGACATTACGCAGGGCTTCGTGCAGTACATCAACCTCGACCAGAACGCTCTGATCCAGGCGATGTCCAAGGCGACCGGCTCGACGTACTTTGCGACCGTCTCCGACGAGAAGGCCGAAGAGCTGGCGTACAAGCAGAAGACCGCCCTCACCCAGGAGGAAAAAGAGGCCGCGGCCGAGGAACTGCAGAAGTACCTGTACGAGACATGGTGGTTCGCTCCGCTCTTTGAGCAGAAGGTCGCCATCATCTACAGGGACTACATCACCGGCATCCGCGCTGTCGCCGGCAGATCCCCGAACGTCAACGCTGTCAAGATCGTTGGCTAGGCAGCTTTGATGATATGTATCCTCCCCTCCACAGGCAAAAAGCTCACCGAAAGGTGAGCTTTTTGCTTTAAATCTTTTATGCAGGGGCGGCGTATTCACCACGAGGCGGTGCCTGAAGAAGGCGGGGCTGTATAACCAAATCGGCCGCGCGCGTTTTCCAAAAACGCCGCGCGGTACGCGCGTGTTGGAGCGCGTGAAGTTATGCAGGTTGCGCGCGGGCGCGCCTGACGCACGGATGGAGCACATATTAAGCGGCGGGCGCGCCAGACGCTGACTTTCGCGGCGCGCAGCGCCGCGAAACTGTATACGGCGCGCGTGCGCGCCGAACACATGGATGGCGCGCATTTTAAGCGGTGCGCCTTAATAAAGCGTTTGCTGCCAAAACGCGCCCGCTTTTGTAAGCGCAGGCTTACTAAAATGTATGTCGCCATTTGCGCCGCCTGCCGCGCGCAATCCGAATGCACGCAAAAAAGGCGCCCTGCGCCTGTTGCGCGGGGCGCCTTTTGTTTTAACTTCTTAAAACCTTCTCCAGCGGCTTTCCCTTTGCCAGCTCGTCGACGAGCTTGTCGAGCCACCGGGTTTTCCGCATCAGAGGGTCCTCAATCTCCTCAACGCGGCACCCGCAGATCACGCCGCGGATTTTTTCCGCGTCCGGGTTTATCCGCGGCGCCTCGCGGAAAAAGGACTCGTAATCGGCGTTTTTCTCAAGCTGTTCTTGCAGCCCCGCCGCGTCGTACCCTGTGAGCCAGAATATCACGGCGTCGACTTCCTCTTTCGTGCGCCCCTTGCGCTCGGCCTTCTGGACGAGCAGGGGATAGACTTTGGAGAAGGCCATTTTATACACGCGCTCGTTTGTCATTTTGCCTTTCCGCCCTTCGTCACGTATTCGACGCGCCACTTTACGATATCTGAAATCAGCCCGTAGTCAATGGGCCTGTCAAGGGGCAGCCGGATTGCGCCTTTTGACGTCGCGTAACCTTTCAGCCGCTCGGCAAAAACGGGGATGGCCTCGTCGCCCGGGTAGAGCCCGATGTGTTTCTGATGCGCCGCAAAGTGAACAAGGTTTTTGCCCTGCCAGTACGTTGGCATCTGATACGCGATTTTCTCGACGGCCTCCGGCGCGGCGGCGCGGATGGTCTCGCGGATGCGCTGCAGGATGGGCTGCACGCTCTCGGGCTGGATGGAGATATACGCGTCGACGCTTTGCACTTTTACGCAATAGTGGTTCTGGCCTTCTTTTTTCAGCTGACGGCCGCATTTCGGGCATGTCCACATACTCTCACGCACCTTTCCTGCCGGCGCTTTCTGCCTTGGCAATTTGAACGCACGCGCGGCCGGCGCCGGATACGAGCTTACCATCATGAGAACGCAAGGAGAGCGCCGTACAGGCGGCCTCCCGCGGATTGAGAGGCGGGGAGGAAGCTCATGCTCCTTTGCTAAAGGGGCGCAGACCCTTCAGAGCCCGGCGTATTTGACCGTGTACGGACAGACTACAAGGCACTTCCCGCAGAGGGTACACCGCTTCCGGGTGAGCATTTCATCCCTTGCCGTCTCAGGGCTCCACGCCGTTCCGCTCAGGGCGCCTGCGGGGCAGGCCTCCACGCAGACGCGGCAATCGCCGCACTGCGGCTCGGGCGGGGGAGAGCTGACCGTGGCAAACGGGGCGGCGGTGAGGACTTTCCCGAGGCACAGCGCGCAGCCGTAGTCGGGGGTTACAAGAAGAGTATTCTTCCCGATAAACCCCAGCCCCGCCCGCACGGCGGCCGATTTGTGCGGCAGCATCCCGCTTCGCGCCGCTGCGACGCTCCGGTACCCTTCCGCCTCCAGCGCGGCGGCGGTTTTCCGGGACAGCGCGTCCATTTTGCGCTTGAGGTTGTGCAGCGCATTCTCCTCAGGCCGCAGCCCTTCCGCCAGCGCGCGGATATACTCCTTCGGCAAGGCTTTCCCGAACAGGACGGCGCAGCCGCACCCGCCCGTCAGTTTCTCCGGGAACATGGACACGTCCACGAAACAGACAAAGTCCGCGCCGCCGTCTTTAATGCGCCGCGCCCACAGGTCGTTGAGCTCAGGCCCGTTTATTTCCTTCATAATGTCTCTCACATTTCATTCGTTAATTGCGGGAAAAGCCGCGTTATCGCGCCTTTCGGCGAGTTTTTCAAGTATCGGCACCAGCAGCGCGGCGACGAACCCGCCGGAAAAGCCGTTGTTGTAGAGATTCATGCCGGCGTGGAGGAACGTGGTGTTCGTCGTCAGGGCGATGTGAAGCCCGCCGGCGATAAGGCCGGCCAGCGGGCCGAAATACCCGCACAAAGGCGCGAGGGTGGTGCCGAACAGCGCGGCCAGCAGTGCGGCGGTGGAGCTTGTGTCGTGCACGCTGAAGTGGGCCGCAAGGAAGATGCCGGCGAGGAGCGGCAGGACGTTTTTCGGGTGTTTCCCCCACGCGCCGAAGCCCACGACGGTGAACACGCCGCCGATCGTCGGCCCGTTGAGCTGGCCGCCCACGAGAAGGATGTATGTCACGGTCAGGAAGCCGAGAAGGGCCATGTTGATGAAAACGGGCCCGTCTCCGTATTTTTTGATAAAGTCGGAGCGGTGGCCGCTATCCTTGAAAAGCGCCCTGAGATTCCGGGGGCCCCGGAGCCACAGCGCAAGACCCCAGCGCGAGCATGGCGGCAAAGAGCGCGTACAGGTATATCGCCATGGGCTTGTTATGGCCGCTCGAGACGCGATAGACCGTGTCCACCTCAATCCCGAAGCACCGGAACACGGCGATGAAGAAAGTGCCGATGATGCCGGCGGTAAACCCGATGTTGTAGAGGCTGTAGCCCTTATGGAAACCGGCAAAGTGCTTTGCCAGGACCGGCATGATAAAGCCGGCCACAAACCCGCAGAGCACGCCGAGAGGGATTCCGGCTGACGGCGGGAGCCCGAAATTAAAAGAGACTTCGCTGACGAGCGGGGCGAGGGCCGTGCCGAACAGGGCGACGGCAATCTGCTCGCAGAAGGGGGTTTTCTTATGCCTGCAGTACGCGTAGACGCCCAGTATGATGGGGAAGGAATTGTAGAGGTTTTTCCCGAACAGGGAAAAGCCGGCCAGCGTGAAAATGGCGGCGACGACCATGCCGTTAAACTCATACTTACAGATTTTCACCATCACGATGGCCTGAATCGCCATAATGGCGGCGTTAAAGAGCGCGGCGCCGGGTGTCGCGATGTGGAAATAGTCGGTAACGAGATTGGCCGGCGACAGGAGAATCGCAAGGCTTCCGCGTAGTATCTCTCCGGGCGTATTGACATGCAGCGCCGCGGCAATCATGGACAAGGTAAAAAAGACGAGGCTCAGCTCCATGACCTGTTCAAAAGCGGCGGGTTTTTTCCGCTTCGAAGTCAGGATTTTTTGCATCTCTGGCATGGGTACTCTCCTCCGGTCATAAGTTGCGGTTTTCCGGGAAAACCAGTGATGGCCTTTGAAGTACTCTGTCAGATAAGCATAAGAGTTTAGAAGGCTGACACACCCCCGTCTCGTTTTTATACCCCTATCATACCATACCGCGCTCTCCGGCCGCCACCTAATTTTGGAGGAAATTTGAGAAATTCATCGCGCGCGCCAAAAAATTTGTGCAAAAAGCTAAGAGGTCGAAAAATACCCGCAAGTCACGCCGGCACCCGGCCCGCGCGGCGCTCAGCGCGGGAGCGCAGGAAAACCGGCGTTTTCCCGTCACAGTACGGCGGCGCGGAAAAGCGGCATTTAGTATTGAAAATTTGTAAGTTTGTGTCGACTTGCGGCATTATTTGAGTATAATATGAGCTGTGCGCTTGCACCGAGCGCCGATTCTTCATTGGGAGAAAAAGAAATGATTGACGTTTCAGCTGCCGTGATCTGCAAAGGCGACAGGGTCCTTATCTGCCAGCGCCCGAAGGGCAAGAGCTTCGAACTGCTCTGGGAATTTCCGGGCGGGAAAATCGAGCCGCACGAGACGGCCGAGGAGTGCCTTGTCCGCGAATGCCGGGAGGAGCTCGGCATTTCCATCCGCGTGAAGGACAAGCTCACGGAAGTCGTCTACGAATACCCGGGCGGTACAATCCGGCTGCACTTTTTTGCGGCCGAAATTCTCTCCGGCCATATCGTGCAAAAGGAGCACGCCGCGATGGAGTGGGTCACGGCGGACGAGCTTAAGCACTACGCGTTTTGCCCGGCGGACGCGACGATGCTCTCACGAATCGATATACGAAACGTCATAAACGGAAAAAAGGGTTATGTTCCGCAGTGAACATAACCTTTTTTGAATGCTTTCGCCGCCAGGCAGTTTTCTTAAAAGTGCCGATGTAGTCAAATACCTGCCGCCAGATTCATGGGCCCCTCGGCAGGCACAGGCGCTTACCCGCAAGATTTTTCGTCTGTTTAAGCCTAAATCAGCCTGCGTTGTTTGAGAGCGCTTGGCCCAAAGGTCACACATCCCTCTGGCGATACAGCGCACTCAAAAACACTTAAAATAACGCGCCGCTTTGCTTTTTCGCGCAAAGTGGCGCTTTTTTATCGCTATTCGAGAATTGTATCAAAAATGACAACTTTCGACGAATTTTTGACTATAATGGTTCGCGGTGGAATGAATTGGTAAATATGTAAATGTCAGAAAATTATGCCGTATCCGCGTGGGGTGTGCGCCGCGCCGCCCCGTGGTCGGACAAGCGCATAACGGTGCGAGAATCCGCGGAGTTTAAGCTGGGGGGATTTATATGAGAAAAAGAGTGCTTTCAATATGGCTGGCCCTGTGCATGATACTTATGCTCATGCCGGCCGCAGCGGCGGCGTCCTTCCCGGATATGCCAAGCGACTACTCGAGGGAAGCGCTGGAAGCGGCGGTGGAAAACGGGCTGCTTAAGGGGACGGACGGGAAGATACTCCCGAACGAAAACTTAACCCGCGCGCAGATGGCGGCGATTATTGTCCGCGCGTTCGGCGCGAAGCGGGAGGCCTCGCTGGCCGGGTATACGGACGTATCCCCGCAGGCATGGTACTACCCCGAGCTGGCGAAGGCCGTACATATGAAAGTGCTGCAGGGGGACGGCACGCGGCTCATGCCCAACGACCCGGTCACCCGCCAGCAGGCCTTTACGATACTGGCCCGCGCACTAAAGCTCGAAGACGGCACGCTCTCCGACCTTGCCGCGTTTTCCGACGCGTCGAGCGTCGCAAGCTGGGCTATCGGCCCCACGGCGGCCCTTGTGAAGGCGGGCTATATCCGCGGGGCGGGCGGAAAGCTCAATCCCACGGACAATATCCTCCGCAAGGATTTTGCGGTGATGATGCACAACATCTTCAAGAAGTACATCAGTGAGCCGGGCACGGTGACGCAGCTGCCCGAAGGCAGCGTGCTGGTGAGCGTCCCCGGCGTCACGCTCAAAGACGTGGCGGTCAGGGGTGACCTTATCATCGGCGACGGCGTGGGCGACGGCGACGTCATACTGGACAACGTGACGGTTACCGGGCGCATGGTCGTCCGCGGCGGCGGCACGGGCTCTATCATCATCCGGGGCGGCAGCTCCGTGGGCACGGTGATTGTGTCCAAGGTTGACGGAGGCGTCCGCGTTTCTGTTGAGGGCGGCGCCGATGTGGAAGTCATCTACATCGACGACGGCCGGGACGACGTTATCGTGGAAGGCGACGTGGACAAGCTCGTGGTGGGAGCGGCGGACGTGCCGGTGACCATAAAGGGCGATGTTGAGGAAGTGACTGTCACCGGCGCAAGGGCGGCCATCACGGTGGAAGGTAACGTCGGAACGCTGACCACGGCGTCCGGCGCGTCCGGCGCGTCCATCGAAGTGCGGGAAGGGGCGAAGATTGAGACGGTCAACGCCGCCGCCGCGGGCACGCAGGTGCGCGGCGAAGGCGCCGTCAACACGGTTTTGGCCGCGGCCAATAACGTTTCCGTCACGACAGCCGGGACGGACGTCACGGCGGTCGGGAACGTTTCGGGCGTGAAAGCCGGCGATAAGACGGTGGCCCCCGGCGAGACCGTAAAGGTGGAAAAAGGCACGCCCGGCGGCGCACCGGGCGGCGGAGGCGGCCCCGGCGGAGGGGGCGGCGTTGCCCTTAACGGCGTTGAGATAACCGGCGCGGCGGAAGCCGGGCAGACGCTCACGGCGCGCGTCAGCCCCGGCGGCGCGGAGGTATCGTACCAGTGGCAGCGGGCCGACGCGGAAAGCGGGACGTTCGTGGACATTCCCGGCGCGTCGGGGAGCACATACCGGCCCGGCGAGGCGGATTTCGGCAAGTGGATTCGCGTGAAGGCGACGGGCAAAGGCGGCTATACCGGAGAAGTCATAAGCCGGCCGGTTGGCCCCATCATCGCCGTGCGCTTAAGCTGGGCCGAGGTGGCGGACGCCGGCGCGGATATAAGCGCCGCGGCGTTCAGCCAGCAGAACCTTAACATCCAGGCGTTCAAGGGCGAGACGTTTTATCTTGCGGTGCAGGTTGAAAACGTCTCCGAGGCGCTTGACGCCCGCATGGTGATCGTCGGCGAGGGCGTGGACGCTGAAAGCTTCGATATCGAGGCTGTGAAAGCCTACATCAAGTCGGACGGCGTGTGGACGCCGCTGCAGGATATCCTAACGGTGCAGTTTGATGAGGGGCATTACATAGAGCTGACGGACTTTGAGGCGGGCGCCGTTTTGGCCTTCGTCATCGGGCTCAAGCCGAATGTCTCCGGCGCGTTTGAAATCCGGTGCCGCGTCATAGCGCGCTAGATTCGGCTCCGCTCAGGCCGCGGAAAGCGGTAAGTACAAAGCGGCAAAAAGCGCGGCCTGGGCGTAAGCCATAAGCCTTTTGCCGGAGCGAAGGCGCCTTTCCGGCGCGGGCCAATGCGTTACACCTTATACAAGTCCCATATAAAGCTGCAAAAAGCCTGATACGGAGGTGAGGGCGGAGCGGAATTAAGGAAACGGCTGTATGACAGTCAATAAGGCCGCAGCAGACTTTTTGGCATGGCCGCAGAAAGAGGCCGAACACTTTAGTTTATAGGGGGTTTATGACATGAAAAAGGTTTATAAAGCCAAAAAGGGATTCTTCAAGGTGCTGGCAGTGATTCTCGTGCTCGCTTTCGTGCTCCCGTCGCTCGCGGCGGCAGCGGACTGGATCGTGATTTCGAACACGCTGACGGCGACGGTTGAGGTTGTAGAAGACATGTATGTTGCGATGATCGAAGGTGATGAACCTCAATACTTTGAGACGCTTCAGGATGCTGTAAATGCGGCAACAGGCGGTACCAGAACAAGCCCGGTTAAAATCAAGCTGCTTAAAAACATAGATGTTCAGAACGAGCCAGAACAGCCTTCTGACAAAAGGTTCATAAAGATCGAAGGCAAGCACATCGAGCTCAACCTCAATGGCAAAACCATCACTTCGGCCGGAAGAGCCATTGAGGTTCACAGTGGTTCACTCATTATTGATAACGGTACTATCGAGAAAACGTCAGGCGACACATCGGCTGCGGTTGTCGTCTACGGTCACAACGAGCAGACGGATAATGTAGTGACGTACGTTAAGTTTGGCAATAATGCGACCGTAATTGCCAACTACGGCATAGCTGTTTTTGACCGTGCCGGTAAATATGCCGACGGCGTTACAATTGAGTTCTATGGCACACTGACATACGACAACCAGTACGCCGCCGGGCATGCTTTCCATGTCGACGGCGATATCAAGAGAACAGGCGGCAAGGCGCCGACAATCCTGATCAGCGGCGCTACAGTCCAGTCGAAAGGCGTTGGAGTTGCTTCAAACGGTTACTGTAATTTGACCATCGAAGATTCCAATATTACAGGCGCGACTGCCGTTGAAGTCAAGGCCGGAGACGTCACAATCGACAGCGCAACAACATTGACGGGCGATGCGGCTGACCCGACTCAAAAGCCGAACTATAATGGCTCGTCGACGAAAGGCTTCTCGATTGCCGTTGTTGCCAATAAAAGTTATAGCAAGGATGCTAATGAGGGGAAACATGTCCCGATTAAAGTAAGTGTCGCAGCGGAGATGGATAAACTGAATGGACCAATCGCCCTCCTGCGCGACAGCGAAGATGCTCAACATGTAGTTGAGTTCATCTTTGACAATGACCCGACCGAAAAGCTTGTGAAGGGCAATGCTGTCAAGGTATATGACACTAATAAGTATCAAGTTGTGGACGGCCAGCTTATTGACCTCAAGTGGGAAGCCGAAAATGGTGAAACAGATAACACGCTTATATTAACCGCAACAGAAAATGTGCCGAGCACGGCCACATTTACTGCCTCGCCTGCTCAGGGCATTATAAAGGCAAAAGATGTGTCATTTATACTGACGGCATACAAGCAGGGTGATGGCAATACATGGACAAGAATCGGCGACAGTGCAGTCACGATCACTGTTAATGGTAACTCGGTAGCCTGCAACACCGAAGAGGACAATAATCCCTTCTGGTACATTGCCCAGGAATCAGACGTGACTGAGGACATCGAAATGACGATTGGGTTTACCTTCAACGAACCCGGCACATATGAGTTTGAGCTCTTCGCCGTACAGGAGAAGGATTACACATTTACACAGCCGGGTTCATAAACAACCGCAAAAAGCAAGCCGCGGGGAGCTAATGCTCCCCGCGGCGCGTTTTTCACGCCCCCGGCGGTGCCGCGAGGCGATTTACGACAGCGCGCTGGCGATGTCCTTGACCTCGCTTAAGAGGCTGCCCGCCAGTGCGGAGCACTCCTGGAGGGAGCCGGCGAGGGACTCAAACAAGCGGGTGACCTTCCGCGCATAATCCTCCGGCTTTCGCGGGAAGGACGCAATCATCTTCACGGCTTTCTTTTCGTTGATGCAGTAGGCTCTGTTGCAGGCAAACAGCACCTGGTTGAGGCACGAGACGGCGCGAAACAGGTGCCCGGCAGCGTAATACTTATCCCCCGAGGCGGCGTTTGCCCGCATAATCGTAAGCGAAAACTCCGCCTCAAACAGGAAAAAGGAAATCAAAGCGTCCCGCAGGGCGGCGGGGTACTCTTCCGCGCGCCTTTTCAGCGCGAAAAAGCGCGCGTCTTTAGCGTAGAGGACTTTGCAGATTGCCAGTTCCCCGCGGTACATGGTGCTGATGTACCCGTGCGGGTGCCCGGTCTGGTAGTGGGCGGTGACGACGCCGCGCTCCGTCTCCTCGACGATGCGCTCCACCCGCGCAATATCGCGCAAAATGAGGTCGACGTGATACCCGCCGACGACGAGCCAGCCGCCGCCGTTGACCCACTCGCCCCAGCCCCCGGGAGGGACGACGAGCTTTTCCCGGCGCTCGTCGTCCAGCTCCGCCGCGGCGCGGTTTATGGCGTAAAGGTCAAACAAATCGGCGCGATAGTAAACGCCGATGTCGATATCCGAATCGGCCGAATGGGTGCCCCGCGCGCGCGAGCCGCCGAGGACAACCGCCTCGACAAACGGCAGGGAGGAGAGCTTCTCCGCCGCCGAGCGCATGATGCCGTCTACCATGATACACGCTCCTTATTCCGCATTATAGCTGCGCGGGCGGGCAGGGTATCCCGCACAGCCGGCAGCCTGCTCGACGGCCCACGCCTGGTGCGGGAAATACAGCCGCTCCACAGCCTCGCGCGGTGTGAGCCAGACGAGCGTGTGGTCCGGCTCCGTCGGCCGCGCGACGAAGCCGCCGATTTCCATCAGGTAAAAGTACCCGATGTTATGGCAGTCCCACCGCAGCGCCTCGACGAAATGGTAGTAGTCGCCTTTGCAGACAAGCTCCGTCGGATTGACGCGCAGCCCCGCCTCCTCAAGGCACTCGCGGACGAGGCACTCTCTGTGTCCTTCGCCGTCGTCAAGTCCCCCGCCGAGCAGGAAGCAGCCGATTTCGCCGGTCAACAGGTGCGTCTGTATGACGGGGATTTTCCCGTCCGCGCGAAACCCGATGCCGTAAGCCCCCACGCGCTCGTTATACTCCACGCCGTGTTTTTTCACGCCGAATGTCCGCTCCAGCACAAAGACCACGCCTTCACTCAAAGAATACGCTAAATTTATAGCCGCGCCAGAGCCGCTGGCGGCCCGCCGCCAGCGGCTGATTTGTTTGATTTCTGCCCGCTAAGGCACGTTTTCGCCCCTGAAAGCGCGGCGGGCGCAGCCGTACCCATAGTTTACCAAAAAGCGCCGCCATGCGCCATGGAGGCGGTGTTCAGCCCGCAGCCTGCCGGCCCGCCGCGCTTTGGCAGGCGTCGCGGAACGCCACGAAGCCGCGGTTGCGCATAAGCGGCCGCCACAGGGAAGGGCGCGCGGCTTTCGCTTAACGCTTTTTTGCGCCGCGCGCGGAAAGCGGCCGTCCTTCTTTATATAGGCGCGTCAGACAGGGCTTTTCCCGAAGTGGCGGAAGGCGAGGATGCTCACCGCCAGAAAATACGCGCACCAAAACTCAAGCGCAACGGTGCCCGCGCGGGATGCGCCCTCCTGCAGGCCGGCAAATACGCCTGTCATCGGCAGGATAAAGCAGCTCAGGAAAAATACTCCGTGCGCGAGGAGGAGCCCTTTGAGCCACTTGTCGGCCTTGCCGCGCGCCTGAATCGTCAGCCCGATAAAAAACGTCGACAGCGCCATCATGCCGTAGCCCAGAAGGTCGTAGTTGAAAAGCAGGCCGCCTTTTTTGTAGTCCAGTATGGAATGCGCCTGCTCGCTGCGGGATTCAAGCCGGACGGTCGTCGTCTGCGCGAAGTACACCAAATAAATAAGCGCGGCGTAAACGGCGGCAAACACCAGCGCGGCGCTTGCGGCGGCTTTCCGGCCGCTTCCGCATTCGGCATGGAAACCGGCCGCCATCAGGATGTATCCGATCGGGAGGAGCATGCAGACGACGTAGCTGCCGAAATCAAAAGGGATGAGCATGAAGACGGCAAAGAGAACGACCGTGACGATGCATATCACAGACCCGGTTTTCGCAAGCAGGGTATTCATGATGCAGCCTCCAAATACGCGCTTATACCGCGCGTTTTCCAGTGCATTATGCCTTCCGGCGGCTTATAGCCCCTCTGCGCTTTCCTGCACGGCCGCCTAAAACGCCCCGCACGCGCGCAAGGCGGCCAATTGCCCCGTTTCAGGAGGGGAGGGTGCGCGCCGCCCAAAAACAGCGGAAGCACAAAAAGAGGCGCTCTCCATTTCCCGAAGGAAAGCGCACCGGGGCGGATGCGCTAAAAGCGCGCTTTGGGCCATGCACAGAGCGCCTTCTTATTATTATCGCAGGGGAGGGCGCTCGGCGTTTTAACCTTCGCCCTCCGAAAGCTCAAACCGGAACACGTACAGGCTCGACTCGAGGTTGTATACCCCGCGCATTTCGGGCGTGATTTCGACGGGCTCCATACCGTCCGTCAGCCTGATGCTCTTCGACGGGTCCGCGGGATCGACAAGGATGGCCCATTGCGGGTGGGCAAGCCCGTCTTCCGCGTAGGCGGGGTCGCTCATGTCCGCATTCACGACGGTCAGCGCCGCACCGGGACGGCAGGAGATGACGACGTACCGCCACTCGCCGCCGCCGTCGTCGAGCATCGTCTCCGTCCGGTCATATAGAACGTTCGTTAGCTCAATCTCGAGGTTCTGGTAGACATAACGCTTCGTCTCGCCCTCCGCGGGAGCGGGAGACGCTATGTACTCCCCGCCGGGCGCGCTCTCTGACGGCGCGCCTGGAGCGGGCTCCGCACCCGGCGCGTTCTCTGTCGGCGCGCTTGGGGAGGGGTTGTCGTCGATGATTTTAAGTCTCGGCCCGATGAGAATTCCAAGGCATATCGCGGCGATGATGATGGCGTAAATGGCGATGATCCAGCGCCGGGTTTTCCTGTAGTATTCGTACACGCAAAAAGCCTCCTGTATGCTGGGAATACGGTTTCATAAAAAGCCGCCTGCGCGAGCGTCACGCAGGCGGCTTACTCGCAGTTGTCCTGAAAAGTCGGGCGCGGTCAGCAGTCGACGCCGCCGTCGACCCGGATGAGCTGGCCGGTGATGAAGGAGGACTCGTCTGTCGCGAGGAAGAGGCAGGCGGACGCAATCTCACTCCCCTGGCCGATGCGTTTGAGCGGCGACATCTCAATCATGCCGCCGACGGCCGCCTCGCCGCCGACGGAGTCGAGCATGGCGGTGTGGATGGCGCCCGGCAGGATGCCGTTGACGTGAATCTCCGGCCCGAGCTCGCGCGCCATCGCCTTCGTGAGGCCGACCATGGCGTGCTTCGACGTGCAGTAGGCCGTGGCGCCCCAGCGGGCGGACGTGCCGGCGATGGAGGCGATGTTGATGATGTGGCCCTTGCCTTTCTCCTTCATGACTTTCGCGCACAGCTGCCCGAGGAGGAAGGCCATCGTGAGGTTGACGTTGAGGATCCGCGTCCACTCCTCTAAGGTGAGTTCCAGGAAATGCGTCAGGCTCAGCTGGCCGGCGTTGTTGATCAGGATGTCCACCGTACCGTACGCGTTCATCGCGGCGTCGAAGATCTTTTGCGCGCTGGAGAGATCGGACATGTCGGCTGTGACGTACACCGCTTCGCCGCCGGACGCCTTGATTTTTTCGACGACGGCCTTCGCGCGCTCTTCGCTTCGCCCGGTGACGACGACTTTCGCGCCTTCTTCCGCGAAACGGTACGCCGTGTCCCGGCCCATGCCGGAAGTCGAACCGGTGATAATGGCAACTTTGCCCTCAAGCTGCTTCATTTGTTACACCCTCCCAGAAATTGTTGAAATTGCTAGAATTTCCTTTGCTATTGTAACACAACAGGATTATAAACGCAAAGGCTATGGAATATGTACATCCCAAATTTTGCGCCTATTTTTCGTTTAAACTGCGGCCGCCGCCTGCCGGATGGCATCGGCGCGGCCCGATATGCGCAAAAAGCTGCACCCCGCTTGTGAGAGATGTCCGACAAGGGGGTGCAGCTGTGTAGGAGGCTTTTTTGCGCGGGGCTTTGCGGGCGGTTTAGCCGCCGAAAGAGTTTTACCTGATATACTGGATCATGGCCGTGTTATCATCGCCTTTTATGTATGTAACAAGAACTGTCTCTTTGCTGTCCTCCGTCAAGGTCATGATGCTGTATTCCGTTTCCGTCTTCATTTCGGACAGGACCTTGGGGAAGCTTTTTTTAACGATTTTCACGTATTCCTCATAGACCTCATCCGTCATTCCGGTGACGGAATAGCTGTAAGAAAACTCCTTGCCGAAAATGGCGGACATATCCATTTCCATGGTCAGCTTCGTGCCCTCCGGCTGGGGCAGTCCCCCAACGTTGTCAGGGTTCCAGGTGAGGCTGCCGCCGGTCCGGAAGGTGACCTCGCCGCCGTCTTCGCCAAAGCCCGTCTTAATCTTCATTTCGTCGCCGTCTTGTTCAATTTCCCAGCCCAACAGGTCTTCGACGAACTTTTCCGCTTCTTCTTCGGAATCAATTTTTTCGGCGTCCTTCACAAGATCCTCGATGGTTTTGGACATCTTGTCGTCCTTCTTGTCAGCTTTGGAGGAACGGCCGCCGCAGGCCGCCAGTGAAAAAACGAGGCACAGCGCAAGAAATAAAAACAGTATACGTTTCATTGTCTTGACTCCTTTCATATTGGCGCTGATATGTTGGAGGAAGGCTTTATTAAGCGCATCCGGCGCGGGGAGAGAGGCAAGGCGGCGCCTGAAGCTCCCGGACGCATTAATCTAACATATCCTAGCACATCAGGAGAGCGGAAGCTTTCGAGAAAGTGCTGTTTCATTTTTCCAAAAGTGCTTATTTTATCCAATTCGGCGCGGAAAGTGCGCCGGCGCTGCCATTTCGCCTTTTTTCCCGCGTTTTAAGCCCTCCCGCGCGATGGCGGCGCGTGGTATCGCCTCCGCAGGGAAAGAAAAGAGCTGAGAAGCGGCGTTCTCAGCTCCTGATTTTTTCCGCCCTAATGAGGTGGGCGCGGCGCCACCGCCGGTAGACCACCGCCGCGGCGAGAGAGCGCGGGGCGATTTTCCCGAGGAGGGAGAGCAGGCGGCCTGCCAGCCCCGGGATATAGAGGTTTTTCCCGGCGAGCGCGAGGTCAATCGTCCGGCGGGCGACGTCTTCAAGCGAGGCTGTCGTCACATCCCCCATAAAGCCCTGCGCCCTGATGCTGCTGAGCGTCTCGTCCGTCGTCGCAAGGCCCGCGGGGCAGACGGCCAGAACGGACACGCCCTCTGCTTTCAGCTCCTGGCGGAGCGCCATGGCCAGATCAAGCAGGAACCGCTTGGACGCCGCGTACGTGGCCTTCAGCGGCATGGGGAACATCGAGGCGAGGCTGGACACAAAGACGATGGCAAAGCGCCTTCCGGGCCTGCGGCGCCTGAGGAGGGCGTGGGTGACGCGCAGCGCCGCGGCGTTGTTGAGCAGCACGATTTGCACGAGCTTTTCGCGCTCCCGCTCGGTAAACGCGCCCTCGAAGTCGCACCCGGCGACGTTGAGCACCATATCGAACAAAAGCCCGTGCGCGTCGATGTGGGCGAGCAGCGCGTCAAAGCTGCGCGGATCCGTCAGGTCGCAGTACTTTGCCGCCACTGCGGCGCCAAACTGCCTTTCAAGCCCCCGCTTGAGGCGATTTAGCCCCTCTTCGTTGATGTCCGTCAGGAACACGTTGTAGCCGCGGCTGGCGCATTCCCCGGCGAGGGCGCGCCCTAAGCCCCCGGCGGCGCCCGTGATGAAGACGTTCATACGGCACCGGCCCTTTCATCTTGCGCCGCAAAACCGCCGTCAAGGCCGCAAAGGCGCTCGCTGAGCGCAAACAGGCGGTCGGCGTTTTCCCGCGTGACCTCTTTGCTGTACTTCTTCTCCCTGCAGCGGTAGTAGTACAGCCCGTCCGGCGGCGGCTCCTTCAGGCACAGGTAAGCGAACGTCTCCGCGGGGATCTCGGGCGGGACGCCGCCCCGCTTGCGCAGCGACCAGATAAAGTGAACGAGCGCGCCCGTCTCTTTATTGCCGATATCCGTCTTCACAAGGCCCGGGTCGACGACATAGGCGCGGAGGCCGGGCGCGAAGCGGTCGTTAAGGCCCCTCGCAAACAGGATGTTGCACAGCTTCGATTGTTTGTACGCCGTGAGGGGATTGTAGCGGCGGCGCAGCATCACGTCGTCCCAGCGGATTTTAATGCCCTTGTGCGAGGCGCTGCCCGTCATAATCACGCGCCCGTTCGATTTGAGGAGCGCCGGCAGCAGTTTGTGCGTGAGGAGAAAGCCGGAAAGGTGGTTGAGCGCGAACTGCTGCTCGTAGCCTTCCTCGGTCGTCATATACCAGCTTCGCACGCAGCCGGCGTTATTAATCAGGGCGTGTAGCCGCCCGCCGCAGTGCGCGTCGAGGTAAGCGTTCATTTCCGCCGCGGCGCGGAGAACCTCGCGCTGCTGCATCAGGTCGGCCTGAAAGCACGCCACGCGGGCGGAAGGGCTTTCGGACAGGATGCGCGCCTTTGCGCGGCTGAGCCTTTCCGCGCAGCGCCCGGCGAGAAGGACGCAAAAACCCTCGCGCGCGAGCAGCCGCGCCGTTTCAAGCCCGATGCCGGACGTCGCGCCGGTAATTGCGACGGCTTTCATCTCCGCCCCTCCGTCAATTGGGGACGTATCCGAACCAGCCCCAGGCGTGCCAGAACTCAAGCGCGCCCGCGGCAATCATGGACACGATAATCCCGAGGACGAAGCAGACGGCAAAGAGCGTGAGCGCCGCGAGCGCCACCGTCCGGATGCGCCGGTTTGCCTGAGGCGAAAGGCGCGGGAAGGCGGAAAGAGGGGGGAGCACGGCGCCGCCCGAAGCGGACGCGAGCGTGTTCTTGTGGAAGCGGCCGTACGAGCGCATGAGCTGGCGGATAAACAGGGCAAAATACACGCACCCCGCGGCCGAAAAAACGGCGAGCGCGGCCAAAGATATGCCGAACACCACGGCGCATCCAAAGGGCAGGGGAGGAATCAGCGCCCACGGGCTCCTGCCGGCAAGCAGACACGCCCCAATGACCGCGCTGCACACGGAAAACGCCGCCACGACGGTCTCCCACGCAAACAGAAAGGCGAAGAAAAAGCCGGCGAAAATGTCCGAGAATACGAGCCCCACGAGCGTGACGGTTTTCCGTCCCGTCTGTCTTTTCTCCTCGCCGCCGCCCTCGAACTGGGCGGCAAGGTCTTCCGGACTGCCGAGTTTTGCGGCGATTTCTTCTTCCGAAAAGCCGTCGGCCGTTTTAAAGGCGAAATGCTGTTCGTACTCGCCGACGATGTCGCTATAGTCGGGGACGTGCCTTTTTCTCAGAGCGTCGGATAACCTGAGCAAAAACTCGTTTTTAGTCATGTTCATCCTCCTCCAACAGAGCGTTTACGGCGCGGGCGAATTCAAGGTATTCCGCGCGCTGCGCGGCGTACGCCTCGCGCCCGAGGCTTGTGAGCGAATAGTATTTGCGCGGCGGCCCGCCGCTCTCCTCCTGCATGTATGTGGTCACGAGGCCTTCGCTTTTGAGCTTTCTGAGTATCGGGTAGACCGTGCCGTCGGCGATGTCGATGCGGCGGGACAGATAGTCGGAAATCTCGTACCCGTAGCAGTCGCGCCGCTTCAGGAGCGACAGCACGCACAGCTCCAGCACGCCTTTCTTGTACTGCGCGTTCACGCCCATCCTCCTTTATGGTATTCAGTAGGAAACCATATCTACTATTATATATTATTCAGTAGTGGACTATATGTCAAGCGGTTTTGTATTAATTTTTCTCGTGTTTTGCAGAAATCCAGGCGAACGCGGCATTGACGAACGTTCGTTAGAATGCGATCGCTGCGAAACTACCTAACGTTCGTTAGGACATAAACCGCGCTTCTTCACACGGGCACAAGGCGCTGAAAGACGGAAATAGGGGAGCTCGGCCGCCGCCCGGTGCGGATGCGGGCGGTTTCTCGTTGAAGCGGACGCCGCTCGACAGGCCGTGAGCGTGTTCTAGTGGAAGCGGACACCACGCGAAGCGGACACGGGCATATCCTTTTGGACGCGACCGCTGACCGAAGGAATGTGAGCACGTTCATTCGGTTGCGCCCGCAACCTGAAGCGGCAGCGGGTGAGTTGGCGCCGCCGCCCGACGCGGCCTTGAGCGCGTTATTATGAAAGCGGCCGACGCTCGACGCGGCTGGGAGCGCGTTCATTCTGAAGTGTCCGCCGCCCGCAGGTGAACTCAGCCGCCGCCCGAAAAGATTCGAGAGTGTTTTTGTGGACGCGTCCGCTGACAGAAGGAAGCGAGCGTGTTCATCCGCCGCCCGAAGCGGCAGCGGGTGAGTTGGCAACGTTGCAACGCGGCCGAGAGCTATTTTTGTGAACATGCCGTAGCCAAACGCGGCCGCGGGCTTGTTCATGCGGACGCGGCCACTGTGCACCGCACGAGCGGGGAAAGCCCGCGCGTCTTGTGAGACGCGCCGGTGCGTTTTCACCTGCCGCTGCGTTTAGCCGCGCAAAGGTTTTGAATAGAGAAGCGTGTATTTTACCCCGCCGGGCACGAAGTCCGATTTCATCAGATCAACTTTTGTAATCTCAGCCTCGACGCCCCGCACAAGCTCCGACAGCGCGCCGGTGTCAAAGCCGGGCCTGAGCGCCACTTTCCGGCCGAGCGTGATGTGCGGCGTAAAGTCCCGCTCCTCCAGCTTAAAGCCGCTTTCCAGAAGGTTTTTATGCAGCGCCCTCTGCAAAGTAAGCAGCGCGTCGCTTTCCTCCACGCCGAGCCAGTAAATAGCGCCTTCGCGCCGCCTGAAACGGCCGACTTTCGAAAGGCGCAGCGAAAAAGCCTCAAAGTCGAGCGCGTCCATGGCGCGCCTTATCGCCCCCACGCGGCCATTTGGCACCTCGCCCAGAAACTCGAGCGTGAGGTGCACCTGATCGTCCCGCACGAACCGGCCCTGTTCGGCGTTTTCCTCCATCCGGCGGATGACCTCGCAAATGCGCGCCTTAACGTCGTTGGTGAAGTTGAGTGCGATGAAAAGCCTCATGAGTAAGACTCCTTTTTTATTCTTGCCGCGGAAATCCGCGGGGGTTAGACTGCTTGGGAAAACGGCAAAAGCCTGTGAAAAAAACGCCGGACCGGCCCGCGCGGCATCGTCCGCTTAAAAAGGCGAATACTATGCCCGGTATTCTGCCGGAGCAAGGCGGAAAAGCGCATTTTTGCAATTTCCCTGTAACTTTCCGGCCCGGCCGTTCGTTATAAAAAGTGAGCGAGCTTCCGGAAAGAGGTGGTGCGATATGAACGAAGAGGAATTGAAGTTTGCCGCGGAGGTCTGCCGGCAGACGTGGGAGCCGCTGTACCGCTACGTCTACCATAAAGTCCAAAACAGGGAGGAAGCCGAGGACATTACGCAGGAGACGTATATCAGGTCGCTGGCATACCCGAGATTCCGTGAGATCGGGCGGGCGGAATACCTGGCTTTTTTCAAAGCCGTGGCAGCAAATCTCGTCAAGGACAGATGGCGCAGAAATAAAAAGCGGGGAATACAAGTCGGCTTCGACGCGGCCGCAAACCTGGCCTTTACAGAAGACCCGGCGGAGGCCGTCGGCGAAAAGATGCTGGTCGAGCAGGCGCTTAAGACGCTCGGCGCCGAGCAGCGCAAAGTCGTCGAGCTGAGAATTATACGCGGGTATTCCGTGTCCGAAACGGCAAGGATGATGGGGCTCAAGGCGGGGCACGTCCGCGTCCTGCAGTACAGGGCGCTTAAAAACCTTGCCGTGATTTTAAGCAAAGAGGAGACGTCCCATGAAGAATAACGTGAAAAAGCTCTCGGATTATATAGACCGCCTCAATCGGGAAAAAGCGCCGGATGCCGCCGATTGCGGGGAGCTTGAGAACCTCTATGCCGCGGTGCGGCGCGTGAAAAGCCTCAAGCCGCCCGTGATGCCGGGGGCGGATTTTCCGGATAAGGTTGTCCAAAGCCTTGCGAGGGGAATCAAGCGGGCAAAAAGCAGAAAGCGGCTGCTTAAATCGGCGGCCGCCGCGGCGGCGGTGCTGGCCGTTGCCCTGCTTGTGTATTTTGCCGCGCTGAAGGATACAAATATCGTCTCCGCGATGGAGCGGGCCTACGGCCGCGTCAGCGCGTACCACGGGACGCTGGAAGTCGTCTTCACGAGCGGAGCGGGGGAGCGGCAGGTCCAGTCGGTGCTGGACGTGTGGGCGGATAAGCAGGGGCGATATGCCATCGGCGTGCTGGAAGGGGCGTATCAGGGCCTGATGACAGTCAGCGACGGGGAAAAAGTGTGGCAGTCGCCGCCCGGCGAGGGCGCGCTCATGCCGGTTTTCTCCGAGACGCACGAGTTTATTTTTGAACTGGGCGGCGAAATCGAGGCGCTGAAAGCCGCTCAGTCCGCGCGGGTTGCCGGCGAAGAAACAGTCGCCGGCCGGCCGGCTTACGTTCTGGAAGTGACACCTCAGGGCGGCTTGCCGTACAAGCTGTGGGTGGATAAGGAAACGAAAATCCCGCTCCAGAAAGAGGGGGCCATGCACAACGCTATCCAGTACACAACGCGGTACATTGAGATAACCTTTTTAGAGGCCATACCGGACGAGCTGATACAAGTCGAGGGCAAGAATTTTCGCGAGGCGGACATCAGGGAAGAAGAGAGCCCCGCGCCCGCCGGAGAAAGCCCGGACGAGGCGTTTGAACCGCAAGTCCGCGTGGAAGTGGATATGCAGGCCGAGCAGGCGCAGCAAATCGCCGCCGATTCGGGCAGCTCGCCGTGGAGGCTCGACCCGGTATTCACGGCGCAGGTCTTCGTCAGCCTGCAGATTTCCCCCGAGGGCATAACCGGCGAATACCCCGTGGACTACGAGGATTTCACCATCGCCCGGACCGACGGCCGGCGCATGAAGGTTCAGGTCAGCAGCGACAAAACCGAAATCAAGGCCGTCTATTTAGAGCGCCTTGTCCGTCAGGACGAGACGGGGATCTGGACCGTCGTCGGGTACGACATATCCCGCTGACGGCGCATGCCGCGCAATACCGGCTTTCCGGCGGCCCGCCCGCCGGAAAGCCTTTTTGTGGTCAAGCCTTTTGGCAGGCGGGGCAGATATAGGTAGCCGAGCCGCCCGATTTGATGGAGACGATGGCCGCGCCGCAGGCGGGGCAGGGCTTGCCCTCCTTATAGCCGACGAGGAAATCGTCCATCCCATAGCCGCCCTTTTGACCGAAGAAGTCCTTCTCGTAAGCAGACGCGCCCTTCGAGCGGGACAGGCTCAGCACGCCCATGATTGCGTCGTACAGGCGCCGGATGTCGCCCTCGTCCATGTCCGAAATTTTCCTCCGGGGGTGCAGCCGCGCCCTGAACAAAATGTCGTGCATGTACATATTGCCGATGCCGCCGACGTTTTTCTGGTCCATCAGAAAGGCTTTGACGCCCTTCTTTTTGCCCCTGAGCAGCGCGGCAAAGTACTCCGGCGTAAAGCGCGCGTCGAAGGGGTCGATGGCGATGTCTTTCGTGTTCGGCTCCGACTCAAGCTCCCCGTCGGAGGCGAGCAGGTATTTCCCGAACCACCAGAAGCGGACCGTGTAGCCGCTCCCATCGCGAAAGAGGACTTTAATCTGGAATTTTTCCGCCGCATCCTTCCCGTCTTCGAAATACAGGATATCCGCGCCCATCCCGGGGGACAGCAGGATGTTCTCGCCATTGCCCAGCCGGTGGATGATCCATTTCCCCTTATACCGGACGTCCTCGACGCGCGCGCCGGCAATCCGGCTTTGAAACACACCGGGCGGGACGTTGAGGCACTTTTCCTGCAGCAACTCGGCGCGCTCGATTGTTTTTCCGCGCAGGGCGCCGCGCATCTGCCCCGCAATTTTCGCGATTTCGGGCAGTTCGGCCACGTTGAGGCCCCCTTTTGGCAGTATTTTCTCCATTATACTTTAGCGGCGGAAAACTACAAGAGAAAACACGCACGCCGCGCCCCTTTCGCGAATAGAATAGGGGTTTGGCACGCAAAAAGGGTTTCCGAACGCCCTCTCGGGGCGCGGCGGAAACCCTTATCGCTTTGCAGTCCGGGCGGGGGAGCGGGCGATGGTTTCACCTTTCACTATGTGGCGGCGGCTTTCATGATACGCCCGCGGGCTCTCCCATGTGCCGCCAGCTGCCGCGATGCGCGCGCCGGTGACTTTCGCGGCGCGCCCGCTAGGTTCTCCCCATGCCGCCGCCAAGTGCGCGCCGGCTTTCTTGACGCGCCCGCAGGCTCGCGCCGGCTGCCGCCCTGTGCGCGCCCGCCCAACCGAGAGCGGCTAATCTTTCATGACCTTGACGTAAAACTCGCGCCGCCTCGGCCCGTCAAACTCGCAAAAGTAAATCCCCTGCCAGGTGCCGAGAAGAAGCCTGCCGCCCTCGATGAGGACGGTGCAGGACGAGCCCATGAGGGACGCCTTGATGTGCGCGTGCGCGTTGCCCTCAACGTGGCGGTAATCCCCGCGGACGGGAAACGCCCTGTCCAGCGCGGCGAGGATGTCCCGAACAACGTCCGGGTCGGCGTTTTCGTTGATGGTCACGCCGGCCGTCGTGTGGGGCACGTAGACGACGGCAAGGCCGCTCTGTACGCCGCTTTGCCGCACCGCGTCCATCACCATGCCCGTGATGTTAACAAACTGCTGGGGTTTTGTTGTCTGAATCGTGTACCGCATCGTTCTGACCTCTTGGGGTTAAAGCTTTACCCGCCGCGCGCCGGGTCTCTCCGGCGCGGGCGCTTTTCCAGGGCAAGCCGCTGGCGCGCCGCAGGCGCCAGAGGGCGGCTTTATCCCTTGTGTTGGTGGTAAAACGCCTTGAGCGACTCTTTCGTCGCCTCGTCTAAGTTATGCCACCGCACGCCCTGAACCGCGCCCTCCAGCGCGCAGAGGCGGTTTAAGCACGCGGACGGGTCGCGCGCGAGGATGCGCAGCCACGCCTCGCGGCTGCCGACGCTTTTGAGCTCTTCCTCCGTCGTAATGCCGGCTTCGATCAGCTGTTTTTCCAGCGCCGCCCCGATATTCGGCAGTTTAGACAGCCTGCCCATTGACAAAACCTCCGATGCATAAAATAGAGGCACAAGTCCATCTTTGTCCTATTATAACCAAACAGCGCGGCGCGAGGTTGCGAAAATGAGGCAAACGGCGCGGCGGTATTTTTTTGCGCGTTTTGCGCTTCCCGGCTGTCAGGGCGCGCCTTTCGCTGAAAGAAAAATCCCCCGGTAAGGCATTGGCGCGCAACCGGGGGAGACATATATCACGATTCGTATTCTAATC
>ENA-UPSA01000645-UPSA01000645.1-bioreactor-metagenome-genome-assembly--contig:-NODE-645-length-46192-cov-9.766413_pt1 | contig 46192 bp, 44 predicted proteins | sample MGYA00238183_ERZ773288 | MGnify/ENA primary metagenome ERZ773288 (study PRJEB29028, sample SAMN07631243) | bioreactor metagenome | isolation source: Switchgrass digestor | place: USA: Dartmouth... | reverse complement strand
TTTTGCCTTTCCCATTTCCTTCCCTCCTTATTAAATCTTTTCAATCTCGTTAAACTTTTACTTCGTAAGCCCATGACCGGGATTGAACCGGTGGCCTCGTCCTTACCAAGGACGTGCTCTGCCGACTGAGCTACATGGGCACAAAAAAGCGGGAAACGGGATTTGAACCCGCGACCCTCAGCTTGGAAGGCTGACGCTCTACCGCTGAGCTATTCCCGCATTGTATATGGAGGGGGAAGGATTCGAACCTTCGAAGGCTGACGCCAACAGGTTTACAGCCTGTCCCCTTTGGCCACTCGGGTACCCCTCCACCAGAATATTATAACCTTTTTAAGAACTTCCAAGCCACCGAAGGGATTTGAACCCCCGACCTGCTGATTACAAATCAGCTGCTCTGCCGACTGAGCTACGGTGGCATTTATAACTTATAATATAAGAAGTTTTATAAAAGATTGTCAACTTTTATAGAAACCTGTATAATATTTTAACAAAAACAACCTTCGGAGGTAATAAAATGAGCACCAAAGTCAAAGAAATAATGAATACCAAACTTGAAACAATCAGACCTGAAGCAATGGTTTACGATGCAATTGAAAGACTTGTTGATAAAAGACTTAGATCATTGATTGTTCTTCCAAAAGACGAGAAAGATGTGTATGGTGTTATAACTGTTAGAGATATTGTTTTTAAGGTAATTTCTAAAAATCTTAATCCACATAAAATTAAAGTAGAAGAAATTGCATCAAAACCTGTAATAAGCATCGATAAAGAAACAGAGTTAGAACATCTCATTGCACTTATGGAAAGATTTAATATTGCAAGAGTTTTTGTTCATGAAGGGAAAGAAATTATAGGAGTTGTAGCTTTATTAGATGTGATGAAGGCCTGTTTAATAGAGCAAGCAAGGAGACTATAATATGTTTAAAAAAATAATTTCTGGAGGTAAATTAGAAAAACAGGTAATAGAAAATATTAAAATACACATAAAAATTTTATGTTCTGCAACCGAATGTTTTAAAGGTGCAATCACTACAGGAAATACAGAAGCAACTTTTTGTGTGGCAGACTTAGAAAGAGAGGCAGACTCAATCAGGAGAGAAATAATTTCTACAATTCACGAAGGTGCATTCCTTCCATTTATAAGACCTAATATTTGTAGATTTATTGAAATGGTAGATGAAGCTTTTGATATTTTAGAAGATGCAGCAGTTGAATTTAGAGATTTAAAAATGGAATTTTATAAATTAATTGAACCTGAATGCGTAAAAATTGCTTCGGCAAACATTAATGCATGCCAATTGCTTTTAATTGCATTTGAGAGTCTGATAAACAAAGGAGATATTAAAGATAAAAATCTTGCAATTAGAGTTTATGAAAAACAAGTGGATGATCTTAAATTAGATATCTTAGAAAAATTAAAAAAAATTGAAATAACAAACTTCTGGGATGGTAGAACAGTTTCAAATTTTGTTGATTATATTTCCAAAATAAGCGATTTAATTGAAGATGCAAGCGATTATCTTTACATAATTGAAGTAAGTTTACGATAAGTTCTTATTGAAGACAAAACCTTCATAACAAAAGAGGGAGAATGACAGAAATCGCTGTTATAGTGAGCATTCTTATTGCTTTTGGAATTGGATCCAATGATGCATCCAATGCACTCAGCATCTGTGTTGGCTCAGGAATCATAAAATTAAAAAAAGCTATCCTGTTTTTTGGTGGACTTGTATTTTTCGGCATTATGTTACAGGGAAGTAACGTTATGAAAACAGTTGGTAAAAATCTTGTAGATGTGAACTGTAATATCATTATAATTGCTTTGACTATTTCAGCAGCTTTAATTATATTTTCAAACTGGCGCAGGCTTCCTCTTTCAACTACTCAAGTAATAACCGGGAGTTTAATTGGTTCTGCCGTATCTGCAAATGCCAGGGTAAATTTTTTAGTATTTTCAAAAATTTTTCTTTCATGGGCAATATCACCTTTTGTAGCCGTGATTTTTTCATTTTTACTGTATAAAATTCTTGAAAAAACAATTTCCAGATTCTCATTCTTTCAAATTGAGAAACTTCTGCGAATATTTCTTTTGATAAGCGGAGCATTAATTTCGTATAACACAGGTGCTAATGAGCTTGCCACTGTACTTGGACCAGTGATGCATTCAGGAGCTGAAGCAAATAAAATCTATATATTTTTTATAAGTGCATTAATGCTTTTCATAGGAGCAATGCTTTTAAGCCACAGAGTAATTGAAACTGTTGGCAAAGGCATTACAACATTAGATCCATACTCAGGTTTTGCTGCTCAATTTGGTGCAGGATGTAGTGTTTTATTCTTTACATTTCTAGGAATGCCTGTATCAACAACTTACTGTATCATAGGTGGTATTACCGGAGTTGGCTTAACAAAAGGAATTCACACTGTAAAACTTTCTCTTATTAAAAGAATTGCTATAAACTGGATTTTAGCTCCATCTTTGGCTTTTTTAATTAGTTATCTGGGTACAAAAATTATTTATCTTATTTTAAACTTTTAAGAATTATTTAATTCAAGACTTTCTTTAATCTGGACAATAATTCTTTGGACGCTTACTTTTAATTTGTCATAATTTTCAGCAGCATAAGATAAAAAAGATTCATAGTGTTTTATTGCATCAGGCTTTCTGCCCATCCTATAGTAAGTTACTGCCAGATTATAATGAGTTTCAGGATTTTTATTATCAATGTCAAGAGCCTTTAAAAAGCTGTTTTCTGCGTTATTATATTCTTCCCTATTTAAATAAACAAGTCCAATATTAATATAAGACAATGCAAAGTTGTGATTAAGCTCAACTGCTTTTCTGAATTCATCTACTGCCTCGTCAAATCTATTAAGATAAAAAAGAGCAAGTCCATAATTGTTATGTAATTCCGGTATTTGTGAGTTTTCTCTGATTAATTCACTGTAAATTCTACAGGCTTCTTCATATTGGCTGTATCGAAGAAGTAAGTTTGCTTCTTGAAGTCTTTCCTCAAATGTCAGTTCTTGTTCCATAGCATAGAATTATACCAAAATTATTGAGGTTTAGTATACATATACCATGGAGTTTCAGAGGATCTAGCTATATTGCACAATTTTGCCACTGCATCAACTATCTGATTGGCGTTAAAAGGTTTTATTATAACATTGTCAACTTTCTTCTCCTGGATGAGTTTAACTATATTCTGTTTTGCAGTGTCTGGAGAGATTATTAAAAGAATTTTAATCTTTACTTTCTCTCTTAGCTTTTCTAAAAAAGGAATAGTACTTTCACCATCAATAAAAGAATCAATAATGATCCCGCAAAAATCTTTGTCAGATTCAAAAGTCTTTTCAAGTTGATACAGATGGTCAAGATACTGAGTGGATACTTCAGTGAGTTCTTTTAATGCCCAATTGACAACATTGCTTATATCTTTCTGAACACATATTACAACTTTTTTCTTCATATTGTCTCCTTAAAAAGTATTTGAGCAAGATAATGTAAAGCTTTTTGTACGCCTTCAGTTTTTAAAATCTCGCTGAATTGCGACACATCTATTATAAAATAATCGTTTTTTTTCTTCACGGTAATTATGAAAGATTGTAAAAAATCATTATCTAATAACACGGCTTCAATAGTATAATTTTGTTCATTTTTACATGCAGAAAAGCATTTTAAATAAAGGTTATCTTCTATTTTAAATTCTTGATACAGTATTGAACTTATATTTATCTGTTTTGTCAAAACTTTCACTGGAAACAATTCTAATATCTCCTTAATTTTTATAGGAAATGGTTCTTTTTCTTTTTTCAGAATAATATCATAAATATCTTTGTTCATTGAAAGCCATTTTTTTTCATACTTTGTAACAGGTTCGTTTATTGCTGGATTTGAAACAATGCATGAAAAACATTGCAAGAGTTTGCTCTCTTTCAATGTAAACTCTACAAATAAATAATCATCGCTTCTAATTCTTATCTCGCCAGTTTGAACTAATTTTTTTGCATAAATATATAATTTTTCTCTTGTTGTAAGTCTTCTACTAATATGAGATTTCTTAAACCATGGATCTGGATAGTTAATAAGCACTTTTTTCACAGAAGCATCATCGAACAAAAGCTGGAATGCCCAATAAGCATCAAGTTTAACGCAAAAAATATTATTGAGATTATCCCGATTGCACTTCTTTAAAAGTTTATTAACGGGTATCCATGATTTTTCTATACCAAAAAATATCTCATTACTGTTTTCTTTTGCCATTTTAACTAAAAAATCTCCTGAGCCAAAACCGATTTCTACAGTAAAGTTATTGAAAGACAAAGGTTTAATAACGTTACGATAATCTATATAGTTCTGCATAATCTTAAAACTTAAAAGGTGCGGGGGTAAAGGTGAGCAAAAATATTATAAATGATGCAATACCAACCATTCTTCTACTTAAACTAAGCCTATTTTCCCATACCAATATCGGAGGATGGTCAACTCCGAGGAATAACAGTAATATAGCCCAAACAAGCCATCCATACCAGAAAAAAACTCCAAGAATTGCAACCGTAAAGAGGATAATTCTTGAAATACGAGAATGCAAATTCCCAAAGAGAGCATATGCTATATGTCCTCCATCAAGCTGTCCAACAGGTAAAAGATTCATTGAAGTAACAAAAAGTCCAATCCATCCAGCAAAAGCAACTGAATGAAGAACAACATCATGTCCTTGAGGAATATTTCCCAGTATTAACTTGACAAGTACAAAAAAAAGAATGGAGTCTCCAAGCATTAATGCATCTCCTTCGTTACCCGTCAATGGAATAACTTTTGACATTTTAATCCCTATTATACAAGCAATCAGAGAGAGAATAAAACCTACAATTGGACCTGCTGCTCCTATATCAATAAGTGCTTTTCTTGTAAAAATAGGAGACTTCATTTTTATAAAAGCGCCGAATGTTCCAATTATTGATGGAGCAGGAATGAAATAAGGCAACGTTGCTTTTGTTCTATGCGCTTTTGATGCAAAAAAATGTCCCATTTCATGTCCAAGCAGTATTGTCATTATACTTACTGAAAAGGGATAGCCCTCGAGAATCCGTAACGGCTCTTTAAATAGATTAACACCCTGCTGAAGTGAACCAGCAAAAAGAGTCGTAAAAACTGTAGCAATAAAAAGAATTAAAGGAACAATATATTCTGTCATGAAACTATAACTCCTTTAACATCATATTCATACGCTTCAGTTATAACTACTTTTAACTTATCTCCTGCTTTCAAATCCAGTATATTCAGTTTTTTGGAATTTTCGTTCTCAAGCAAAGTGTTACCATTGTCTAATATTACCACACCATCTATCTCAGGTGCATGGCAGTAAAGTCTTCCAACTATCATATCAGCATCGATATAATCTATCAATGCATCATATTTCTTACCGACAAGCTTTCTATTTTTCTCAAAAGAAATCAATGCCTGTCTTGACATTATTTCATCATATCGTCTGTTTATAATCGTATCTGGAATCTGTCCTTTTAAACTATATGCCTTTGTTCCATCCTCTCTTGAGTATTTAAAAACTCCAAGACGTTCAAACTGCACATCTTCAATAAAATCAACAAGTCTATTAAACTCATCTTCTGTCTCAGTAGGAAATCCTATAATAAATGTGCTTCTAAGAGTAATTCCAGGAATTGCTTCTCTAATCTCGTGAATTTTTCTTAAATATTCCTTCTTTGTTCCTGTTCTGCCCATAAGTCTTAATATTCTTTCCTCTGAATGCTGCATTGGAATATCGAGATAGTTAACAATTTTTTCATTTTCAGAAATTGTCTGAAGCAATGAATTATCTATATCTGTAGGATATAAATAAAGAAGTCTTATCCAGAAATCGCCTTCAATACTGCATAAATCCTTAAGAAGATTATTCAGAGAATATCCCTTTAAATCCTTACCATATTGAGTAATGTCTTGGGCAACAAGAATTAGTTCCTTAATTCCAGATTTTATAAAACATTCTGCCTCTCTTAAAATTTTTTCAGGTTCTACACTTCTAAAAGAACCTCTTATTGACGGAATAATACAGAAGGTACATCTTCGATTACAACCATCAGCAATCTTTATATATCGATAACTTGATGGCTCAACTGTATAAGTATAACTCTTTGAAATACCAGTTAATTTCTTGAATTGCATCATATAATTTATAATACTGTCTGCATCATCTACTCCTGCAATGGCATCAATTTCTGGAATTTCTTTTTTCAATTCCTGACCGTATCTTTTTGCAAGACAACCAAATACAATGAGCTTTCTATCATTTTTAAACTTCGCTGCCAGTAATATTTCATCAATTGATTCTTCTTTTGCATCATTTATAAAACAGCAGGTATTTATGAGTACAAAGTCTGCCTGTTTGAACTCTTCAACATATGAGAAACCTTCATTTTTTAAAGCATCTATTAAATGTCGTGAATCAACTATATTTTTCGGGCAACCAAGAGTGATTACTGTAAAGGTTCTCATACTTGTTGAAAATGTTGCCAGCCTTCTGGCCTTGCTGGTATTCTTCTTTTCAGCAGGTCTATTAAATATATTCCTCTGTCCTCAATGATTCGCCCCACAGGAATTAGACCAAATGATGTAGCAATATCCTCTCTATGAGAAACTACAAGCAGTTCATAATCTTCTCCACCAGAAAGTATTAGATTCATGGGATCAAGGCTTAAACACTCTGAAACTCGTGTTACAACAGAATGAACTGGAAGTTTATCAATATAAATCTCGGCTCCAACATTATTTTCTTCACAGAGTCTGTATAAATCAATAAGCAATCCATCACTTATATCCATCATCGCTTTTGCAAGATGTCTAAATTGGTGAGATTGTCTTGCATGAGGCAGAAGATGTCTCTGCAGGACTTCACCTATCCTATCTATACCAACAAATTTACTATCAAATGCTTTGAAATTTTCAAAATTTCTGATTGATTTGATAACTTTTTTTTCATCATCAGAAAAATTTTTCAAAGCATAAAGGCCTGCTGCGGATAGCCCGAGATAAGATGTAATAAAAATCCAGTCACCTGCTTCTGCCCCTTTTCTTAAAACAGGATTATCAGTTTCTCCAGTAGCAAAACCTGAAAGAATAACTTTTTCACTTTTAGAGAGGTCTCCGCCAACTAAAATTCCTCCATAATGTTTCAATGCATCTTCAATACCATCAAATAGCTCCCTTAAGTCATTATCTTCAATAGTTTCAGGAATTCCCAGAGAAAACAAAAATCCTTTAAAATCTCCACCCATTGCGTAGATATCACTTACATTAACAGATACAATCTTAAATCCGAGGTGATAAAAAGAACTGTAGCTTAAATCAAAATGAATATCTTCAATCATGAGATCTGTTGTAAGAAGCGCAGAATTAATAAACTTTAATACTGCTGAATCATCTCCAATTCCAATCACTGAACTATCTGAGAATGAAAATCTATCCCGTATTTCTTTTATAATGGTTAACTCATCTTTTTCCATTAATATCAGACAGTTACTTGCTCTTTCTTTTGAGCTTTTGTCTTAGACTTAGAAAATACATGTTTTAACACTTCATCCATTGATTCAATAAGTATAAATTTAAGACCCTCTTTCACATATTTGGGCAGTTCTTCAAGATCCTTCTTATTTCTTTTAGGTATTATCACTGTTTTTATACCCATTCTCTTCGCTGCAAGCACTTTTTCTTTTAATCCTCCAATTGGAAGAACTCTTCCCCGTAATGTAATCTCTCCTGTCATTGCAACATCTTTTCTTAAAGGCTTACCTGTAAAAACAGATGCTATTGCTGATGCCATTGTTATACCTGCTGAAGGACCATCTTTGGGAATAGCACCTGCAGGAACATGTATGTGTAAATCCATTGTGCTGAAAAGTTGTTCATCAATATTTAACTCTTTAGACTTTGATTTTACATAACTTAATGCTGCCTGAGCAGACTCTTTCATAACCTCTCCAAGCTGTCCTGTAAGAATCAAGTTACCCTTGCCTTTCATAATTGTTGCTTCAACATATATTACATCTCCTCCAGCTTCTGTCCAGGCAAGTCCTGTAGCAACTCCAACTTCTTCTTTTTTCAACTCTTCTTCAGGAAGATACTTTGGAGCACCAAGAAATCTGGAGACTTTTTGAGGAGTTATGTAAAATTTTTGTTTTTTATCCTCGGCAATATATTTTGCAACCTTTCTACATAGGTTCGCTATTTCTCTTTCAAGATTTCTAACTCCTGCTTCTCTTGTATAATGACTTATTATGTATCTTATAGCTTTATCACTGATTTTTAATATTGAAGAATTCAATCCATGCTCTTCAAGCTGTTTTGGTATAAGATATCTCTTTGCAATTTGAAGTTTTTCCTCCTCTGTGTAACCGGAAAGATAGATAATCTCCATTCTGTCTCTGAGTGCAGATGGAATCGTATCTGCAATATTTCCTGTGCATATAAACATAACATTGCTTAAATCAAAAGGAACACCAAGGTAGTGGTCAACAAAACTGTTATTCTGCTCAGGATCAAGAACTTCAAGAAGTGCAGAAGAAGGATCTCCTCTGAAATCCATTCCAAGTTTATCTATCTCATCAAGCATAAATACAGGATTGTTTGTGCCTGCCTGTCTGATACCCTGAATAATTCTGCCTGGAAGTGCACCAACATAAGTTCTTCTATGCCCTCTTATTTCAGCCTCATCCCTCACTCCACCAAGAGAAATCCTTACAAACTCTCTTCCTAAAGCCTTTGCAATAGAACGACCAAGAGATGTTTTCCCCACTCCAGGAGGTCCAATAAAGCAAAGGATTGGACCTTTCATTTTTTCTTTAAGCTTTCTTACACTTAGATATTCAAGTATTCTTTCCTTAACTTTTTCAAGATCATAATGATCTTTATCAAGAACTGCTTTTGCTGCTTTTATATCAAGGAGATCCTTGGTTGAACGAGACCATGGAAGCTCAGTAAGCCATTCCAAATATGTTCTTATAACAGCAGACTCTGCAGATTCAGGATGCATCCTTTCAAGTCTTTTAAGCTGCTTTTCAGCTTCTTCTCTAACTTTCTCAGGCATTTTGGCTTCTTCAATTTTTCTCCTGAATTCATTTATTTCTTCTGCTTTTTCATCAATATCGCCGAGTTCTTTCTGTATGGCTTTAAGCTGTTCTCTTAAAAAATACTCTCTCTGTGTTTTGTCTATTTCATCTCTTGCCTCTTGCTTTATTTTCTGTTGTATTGTAAGCAGTTGAATCTCTCTGTTAAGTATTTCTCTTATCTTATTTAACCTCTCAATAGGATCGGTAATCTCAAGTATTTGCTGTGCCTCAGAACTTTTTAAACCAAGATTGGATGCAATCAGGTCTGAAAGTCTTCCAGGATCATCAATATTTTCAATAATCACAGTGGCATCAGGTGGTATATTTTTCCCTAGAGAAATAACTTTTTCAAGCTGTTCCTTTACTGTCCTTATAACAGCTTCATGTTCAATCGTTATCTCGTTTAATTGAATATCCTCAATTTTTTCTATTTTTGCCACATAAAAACCTTCAAACTGAGAGAACTCCAACGCTCTTGCCTTGGAGAGTCCCTGAACAAGAATCTTAAGTCTTCCATCAGGAAGTCTTAACATTCTCATAATCATGCAAACAGTTCCAATATTATAGAGGTCAGAAGGCTCCGGAGTTTCAACATTAAAATCCTTCTGAGTAAGCAAAAGAATAAGTCTATTTGTATTTAAAGCATGTTCCACAGCTTTAACAGAAATCTCTCTTCCAACAAAGAGAGGAATAATCATGTAAGGGAAAATTACCATATCTCTTACAGCCAAAACTGGGAGTTGTTCAGGAATTTCTATTTCTTTATTGTCTTGTTTTTCAACATCTTGTTCTTCTTTTTCTTTTTTTATTTCATCCATTTTTTCCCCCCTGATAACAAATTTTTTAATTTTTCATTTTAATTTTAACAATTTTTTCTGAATTTTTGATATTTTTAAAAAATTTTTTTAAATAAACTTATAGATTTGAAAACTTTTCTTTAAGGAATGTTATAAACTGATAAGAAATTTCAGGATCTTTCAAAGCAAACTCTACTATTGTTTTCAAATAACCAAGTTTTTCTCCTGCGTCATATCTCTTGCCTTCAATAATGTATCCATAAATGACTGTTTCGTCTAAAAGAACTTTTAAAGCATCAGTTAGTTGAATTTCTCCTCCTCTACCAGGTTGCAAACTATCGAGATATTTAAATATATGAGGTGTTAATATATATCTTCCAATTATGGCAAGATTCGAAGGAGCATGAGCTGGTTCGGGTTTTTCAATCAAATTATCAACTATATAATAACCATCAATTTTTTTTCCTGAAACAATTCCATATCTTGATACTTCCTCTAAAGGAACTGCTTCAAGAGCTATTACTGGAGCTTTTTTTTCTTCATATATTTTTATCATCTCATGAAGAACGGAATGGTCCGGATCTATTAAGTCATCACTCAGAATTACAACAAATGCTTCGTCCTTCACAAATGGTTTAGCACAGAGTATAGCATCTCCAAGCCCTTTAGGTTCCTTCTGTCTTATATAGGCAATATTAAGATTTTCGAAACAGTTTATCTTCTCTAAAAGATCATATTTACCGGCCCTCTTAAGTCTTTCCTCCAGTTCATAGGCTTTATCAAAATGGTCTTCAATAGCTCGTTTGTGTTTACCGGTAATGAATAAAAACTCTTCTATCCCGACCTTTACAGCCTCTTCAACAGCATACTGAATGAGTGGTTTATCAAGAATTGGAAGCATTTCCTTTGGAGAAGCCTTGGTAGCCGGAAGAAATCTTGTACCAAGACCTGCTACAGGTAAAACAGCTTTCTTAATCATTCATGCCTCCATATAAAAATAATGCCGGAGACGAGACTCGAACTCGTACGGAGGTCACCCTCCGAGGGATTTTAAGTCCCTTGCGTCTGCCAGTTCCGCCACTCCGGCTACTTTTAAAATACAAAAAACATCAAATTTTAATCAAGTAGACTGTCTCTTATTCCATTATCGCACCCTTATCAGCAGAACTGACCATCCGTGCGTATCTCAGTAAATATCCTTTATTGACTTTTGGTTTGGGAGGCCTCCAGGTTTTAAGCCTAGTATTAAGTTCACTTTCTGTGACAAGAAGCTCAAGTTTTCTTTTTTGTATATCGATTAAAATTCTATCTCCGTCTTTCACTAAAGCAATAGGCCCACCGCGAGCTGCCTCTGGTGAAACATGACCAATGCAAGGGCCACGAGTTCCACCTGAAAATCTACCATCAGTAATTAAAGCAACTGATTCATTAAGTCCCATGCCAGTTATAGCCCCTGTTGGAGAAAGCATTTCACGCATTCCCGGACCACCAGATGGTCCTTCATATCTTATTACAATTACGTCACCCTCTTTAATTCTGCCATCAAGAATTGCCTGCATTGCCTCTTCCTCAGAGTCAAAACAGCGGGCAGTTCCTTCAAATTTAAACATTTTAGGAGAAACAGCGGTTTGTTTCACCACTGAACCATCAGGCGCGAGATTGCCTTTAAGTACAGCAACGCCACCCTCTTTATGATAGGCGCTCTTAAGAGGTCTGATTACATCCTCATCATAAATTTCAGCCTCTCTGGCTATGTCTTTTATATCAAATCCAGATACTGTTAAACTTGAATATAGCTTATCCTGAAGTCTCTTTAAAACCGCAGGAATGCCTCCAGCTCTGTATAGGTCTTCTGCATAATGCTCTCCCGAGGGGATTATATTAACAATATGAGGGGTTTTTCGGCTTAGCTCATCAAATACTTCAAGTGGAAGATTTACTCCTGCTTCATGGGCAATTGCTTTTATATGAAGTACAGTATTTGTTGAACCTCCAAGAGCCATATCCACTGTAATGGCATTGTAAAATGCCTGTTTTGTAAGAATCTTCCTGGCATTGAGTTTCTTTTTAATTAATTCAACAATTTTTACTCCTGTTTCAAAAGCAAGTCTGCGCTTTTCTGACATAACAGCCGGAGTGGCAGCAACGCCTGGAAGACTGAGTCCCAGAGTCTCTGTAACACATGCCATTGTATTGGCTGTATACATTCCCTGGCATGAACCGGCTGTTGGACATGCACACTGTTCCAGGGCTTCAAAATCCTGTTCTGTAAGAAACCCTTTTTTTAACTTTCCGACAGCTTCAAATGTGTCAGATGTGAGATTTCGTCTTTGGCCCTTATAAAAACCTGCAAGCATGGGACCTGCGGTAAGAACAATGGCTGGAATATCAAGTCTTGCAGCCGCCATAAGCATTCCAGGAGTAATTTTATCGCAGTTTGTAAGAAGTACTATTCCATCAAACTGGTGCGCCTCTACTATACATTCAATCATATCAGCTATCAACTCTCTTGAGGCTAATGAATATCTCATACCCTTATGTCCCATGGCTATTCCATCACAGATACCTGGAATACCGAAAAAGAAAGGATAGCCTCCTCCGGTATGAATTCCTTTTTCAATGAATCGGCCAAGCTCATTCATTGAAATATGTCCTGGTATTATGTCTGTAAAACTTGTGGCAACACCAATAAAAGGTTTATTTATCTGACTTTTGGGAATCCCTGTTGCATAAAGAAGTGCTCTATGAGGCATCCTTTCAGGCCCTTTTTTGATACTATCACTTCTCACTTACTATCCCCCTTCATTTTATACTGTCTTATCATCTCTGCCATTTTATCTTTTTTGTAAAGCTTCTCTTTTTGCATTCTCTTTTTCTCAATCTCTTCTTCCGGAGTTAAATAAGCCTTCTTATTCATCTCATCAAGAAGACTGTCAAGATGCCTGTGTTCCTCATAAAGTTTTCGAAATTCTTCATTCTCTCTTTTTAAAATTTCAATGATATCTTCTTCTTTCATAGAATACCTCCTAAGGATGTTTTTTAACATTTTACAACATAAAAGGGAAAAATTGGTAAAAAATTTTTTCCTTTTATGTTATAATTTCTCTCATTTTTTTATTCCCAGAGGATGTATGAAACAATTTTTCAGATTTTTTCTTTTACTTATTTTTTTTATTAATTTCTCTTATTCCTTGTGTTTTGCAATGGAAAATGAACCGGGTGCATCTATAAGATTGAGACAGGAAATATGGGACAATGTTGTTGATCTCGGAACAACACCTACGGCACAGCCAGACAGAAACTTTTTCCGATTGAGAATTCAACTCTGGGATAATATTAAATTCAATGAAAATTTCGGTAGTTATATCAGAATTACAACTGAGCCACGGTATTATACAGGTCCCTATCGCTTAATACTTGACAACGAAACAAACAAAAAGAGATTTGATCAGGATGAAGTTTTAATAGACAATCTTTATTTTGATGTAAAAAAGCCATTTGACTTACCGGTTAATTTAAGAATTGGAAGACAGGATTTTCTAGGTAAGGACATCTATGGCGAAGGTTTTGTAATTGTTGATGGAACGCCAGGAGATGGTTCAAGAACATATTATTTCAACGCTATAAAGGCAACAGTAAGCATTGCAGATGGTCATTCAGTTGACATCGCTTATGTTTCAGATCCTAAAACTGATATATATCTTCCTATTATTCATCCTTCATACTATGATAAAAGTTCTGGAGGCGTTTACATTCACCATAAAAGAAGACTGACTGGTTCAAATGAACAGGGTTTCTGGATTTATGGAAGACATAGAATTACAGCTAAATTTAACATTGAACCCTATTATATATATAAAAAAGAAGAAGCCTATGATGTCATTAAAGAAAGCTATGTAAATACATTTGGTATAAGAGCGGTATTTAAAATGGATTCTTTTTCTCTACGAGGTGAAATTGCAACTCAGGATGGAAAATACAAACATGGTCAGGACAGAAGCGGGATTGGTGGATATAGTTTTGCTGAATATCTCATTAAAAACTGTCCTGTTACTCCGGCATTAGAGGTTGGTTATATTTATCTATCAGGTGATAAAAGAGGAACTTCAAATAAAGATGAAGGATTTAATCCCGTTTTTTCAAGAGCTCCTCAGTGGAATGAGCTTTTAATTTATACTTTAATACCTGAAACAGCAAACAAAGGAGGACCAGTTCCAGGTTACTGGACAAATTTAAAAGCCTTGATTACAAATCTCAAAGTTAAACCATTAAAAGATATGACAATAAAACTATCATATCAGCATTTATGGGCTGATAAAAAATCAAACATAACATCCGGAACATACCAAAATATGTTTACAAATGATGGTAAAAACAGAGGTGATTTATATGCATTCATTGCAAACTATAATTTCACAAAAGCTTTTGATGGAATGCTCCAGGTAGAGTATTTTGATCCAGGAGATTTCTATAAAAATGCACGGAGAGCAACTTTTATAAGATGGCAATTGCAGTATAAAATGTAATGAAATTATAAAATTTTTTAAAAATCACCTTTGTATTGATAGTTATGCGTTAATAATTCCTCTATATGAGTGCAAAGCCCATGAAGTAGTTTAAGCTCCCAGAATGTGAGTCCTGTCCTGCCAAAAAAATGTCTGAAATTATTTATCAATCTATTTTCAATATCTCTGTTTTCTGATATATAACCAATTTTTTTAAATACTTGGAAAAGTCTCTCATAAAGCTTATTGAGTTCAGACTGATCCACATAAAACTGCCTTTCTATATGATAATCTTTCAATTCTTCACATCTCATAAGTTCATAGGCGGTAATTAAAACAGCCTGACTTAAATTAAGAGATGGTTGAGCGTTTGATGTAGGAATAGTCATGAGATATCCGCATCTTTCAACTTCTTCATTAAATAGTCCTTTATCCTCTCTTCCAAACAGTATGGCCACTTTATTATTCTGAGCAACATCATAAATTCTCTTAACTCCATCTTTTATATCAACAATTGCCCCTCTTTTTGAGCCTCGCCTGCGAGTTGTTCCTGTTACCAGTGATTTGTCTTTTAAAGCAAAATCCAGATTACTGTATATTTCAGCCTTTTCAATAATATCCTTACTTCTCCATGCCATACAGTATGCTTCATCTGTTAAATCAGCAGGATTTATAAGTACAAGCTTCGTAAATCCCATATTTTTTATCGCCCTTGAAGCTGCGCCAATATTCCCACTTTCCTTTGTCTCTACCAGAACAAAATAAACATTATCTTTCCAGCTCATTTTAAAAAGGTTCCTCTTCAGGAGAAACCGGTTCTTCAAGTTCTACAAGTGTTTTCTGAAGCTCTTCTTCTGCGGTTCTTAATTTATTCTTGCAAAAACGAATTAATTCTGTTGCTCTTTTTACTTTTTCAACCAGAATATCAACATCCACTTCCTGAGCTTCTATATACTTTAGAATGTCTTCAATCTCTTTCATTGCTTTAGAATAACTTAGATTCTCCAATGTCTTCCTCCTTAGTAATTACTTTACCTGCAATTTTTCCTTTATAAAGCTGTATCTGAACTTCATATCCAACAGATACATCTTCAGAGCTTTTTAAAACTTTACCGTTTAAGTATGTAATGCTATAACCTCTTTTAAGAATGTTCTCAGGACTTAAAAGATAGAGTTTTTCCCTGATTCTATCGATTTTCATATCTTTAATCATGAGAATATTTTTAATGCTGACTTTAAGATTTTTCATATATGACTGTAACTTAAAATTACCATTATTGACATGCTCTACAACTTTAATCCTTATCTTGTTATTAATATTATTGAGGTTAACCTCCTGAATTTTGAAACAACGATTTATGCTTTTATTCAGTTCATGCCTTAACGAATAAATATTTTCTTGCTGACTGTGCAATTTTTTAAGTACACTGTTATAAATTTCGTTTAGTTTGAGATTTATTTTACCATTAAGCCTCTCAATACAATTTTGTGTTGAAGTTCTGAATCTTTCTTTTATACTCTGATTTTTTGAAATCTCCATTTTAATAATTGACTCTGATCTATGTAATATCATTTTACCAAAATAATCAATTTTTGAATCATAGCTAAAAGCTTTATCAACAATAAACTTTGCAAGCTCAGATGGAGTTTTAAAGCTTTGCCACGCAACATAGTCCGCCACTGTCTCATCCCTTGTATGTCCTATACCAGTGAGTACAGGAATTGGCATTAAAGCAATATTTCTCGCCAATTCATAGTCATTAAAACATTGTAAATCAACCACTGAACCGCCTCCTCTGATCATGACAACAACATCAAAGTTCTTTATCTCAAGCATGCATCTTTCAAGAGCATTAATTAAAGAATTAACAGCAGATTCTCCCTGAACATAGGCATCAAAAAGCTTTATATAAAATTTAAATCCGTGTTTATTTTCTTTTAAAATTTTTAGAAAATCTTCATATCCAGCAGCAGATTCACTTGATACAATGGCAATTTTTTGAATAACAAGAGGAAGTTCAATAAGTTTATTTTTATCAATCAAACCTTCACGTGTAAGTCTTTCAATAACCTCCTTTCTCTTTAAAGCCATCTCACCAAGAGTAAATGAGGGATCAATTCTGATAATGCTTAATTTGAATCCGTATTTTTCATGAAAAGTTGCTTTGGCAAGAAAAAGAATTTTGATTCCCTTCTGAAGTTCAATTCCTGTTTTCAGAAAAAAGTTCTGGATTGTTTCAACATTACTACGCCATAAAACAGCACCACACTGAGCAATAATCTGATCATCTTTCTTTTCAACAAGATCAATCCAGTAATGCCCGTTTTTATCAGAATCTATCTTTGCAATTTCAGCAACAACCCATTGATAATCAGTTACTTCCTGTATCAGTTCCCGAATCTCGTTTAAATATTCTGAAAGACTCTGGTATGTAATATCTACATCAAACATCCATGCATGCCTCTTTAATCAATTTTTTCATCTCTCTCACAGCCTCTTCAATACCAATAAGAACAGCCCTTGAAATTATACTATGCCCGATATACAATCCTCTCAAGCCTCTGATTGCTGCAACTCGTTTTACATTATAATAATTAAGTCCATGTCCAGCATTTACTTTAAGTCCCATATTTAGAGCATAGGCAACCGCATCTTTAATTCTTTCAAGCTCCTTTAGCTGAGCTTGTCGTCTTGTCTCAGAATAATATCCAGTATGAATTTCAACCATATCTACACCAATTTTTTTTGAACATTCAATATCAACCCTATCTGGATTAATAAAAAGACTTACAGGAATTCCTCCATCTTTGATTTTCTTTATTACTTCTTTGAGGGAATCTCTGAGATCAAGAACATTCAGCCCACCCTCTGTTGTCAACTCCTGCCTTTTTTCAGGAACAATCGTTACCATATCAGGTTTTACAGCTAAAGCAATCTCTATCATCTCCTCAGTTGCAGCCATTTCAAGATTAAGTTCACATGGAACAACATCTCTGAGAATTTTCAAGTCTCTATCCTGCGCATGTCTGCGGTCTTCCCTTAAGTGAACTGTTATTCCATCTGCGCCTCCAATTATTGCAAGAGTTGCAGCCATTACAGGATCGGGCTCAAAAGTTTTTCTTGCCTGTCTGACAGTTGCAACATGGTCAATATTTACTCCTAAAAGCACCATTTAAAACCTCCTAATGCCTAATTGATTTGATTATATCACTTTCCCTGCATCGATGACAAAACAAGAACTTAGCTATTAAAGTTTAATAATATCAGATCCCAACAATCTTATAAAAAACAATTTTTGAAAAATATGAAGCATTTAAAATCTGTTTAATTTCAGGTATAATATAAGCTCTATGGCACAGAGAGTGATTGTTACAGGTGGAGCTGGATATATTGGGAGTCATTGTGTAAAAAGGCTTGGTAAGCTTGGATATCATATTCTCACTATTGATAATCTATCAAATGGGAATAAATGGGCTGTTTTATCTGGAGAATTAAAAGTTGTTGACCTAGCTGACACTGTAACAGTAAAAGAAATCATCAGTAGTTTCAATCCGCATGCGGTAATTCATTTTGCGGCATCAATAATAGTTCCTGAAAGCCTTCAAAATCCTATCAAATATTATAAAAACAACACTGAAAACAGTTTAAATTTGCTTAAAATCCTATCAGAACTGAATATAAAAAACTTTATTTTCTCTTCTACAGCAGCAGTATATGGAATTCCAGAAATTGTTCCTGTCACAGAAGATGCACCTTTAAATCCGATAAATCCCTATGGAAGGTCCAAAATGATGACAGAACTGATAATTCAGGATATATCAAATGCTTATGGTTTAAAATATACTTCCTTGAGATATTTTAATGTAGCTGGAGCAGATCCAGAAGGAAAGCTGGGGCAGGCATATAGAGAATCTACCCATCTGATAACTCGAGCATTAAAAACAGCGAAGGGTGAGTTCCCATATCTTGAAATTTATGGAACAGACTATCAAACACCTGATGGAACATGTATAAGAGATTATATCCATGTATCTGATCTTGCTGAAGCTCACATAGTTGCTCTTAATAGTCTTTTAAATAATGGAGAAAGTGATGTTTTTAACTGCGGATATGGACACGGATATTCCGTAAAAGAAGTGATCTCTGTGGCAAAAAAAGTTACAGGAATTGATTTTAAGGTTATTGAGTCAGACAGAAGACCAGGAGATCCACCTCAGTTAATTGCTGATTGCAGCAAAATCAAAAAGAAACTTAATTGGCAACCACGATATAATGATCTTGAATTCATAATAAAAACAGCATGGGAATGGGAAAAGAAAAGATAAATTAAAATGGATCCCTTTGTCTGTATAAAATAAAAAATTCCACGACGGATTATTTTTACTTTACGAGCTGCGTTTGACAACCCTGCCTTCTTTATACCCTTTAAATGGTCAATGATGTCTGTTCTTTTTATGTCTTCTATGTACCTGTTACCAAAAAATGAAATTACATATAAGATAAAACTTATTGATTTTTAAGGATTTTATTTGATTTTATAAGCTGTAATAGACGATGTTAGATTTTAGTAGATAATCTTAATTGGTGGAGGCGGCGGTGAAAATTTTCATGAAAATTGACCCATTTTTGTCATGAATTTTGACCCACCCTTTTAGTTAACAAAAAAATTTATTTTTTTTCAACATCTATTTTCTCATAAAGCTGCTTTATCCTGTAACTTTTACTATTGGATGATACCCCTACACTTTCATTAATGGATAAAATAATAATTTCATTAACTTTCTCGCCGAGAAGTCCCTTTTCCGTGAGGCGTAAGGGCGGGGTAGTTCACAAGGAGTATCAGATTTTATTGTAGGTAAATATTTCCCCTTATTGACCTTTTTATATATAAAAAGTAATATTAATGTAATTTAATATTGCTATATAAAGACCTATTGTATCTCTGGGCAAACAATTAAAATCAGCGCATTAGAAGTGAAAAATACCATAACTTTAAAAAACACAGTTCAAAACGTTTAAGCCGTTCAATTCGTTTAAGTTGTCAAACTTTGAACAGTTTGAACTATTTGAACAATGTTGAACTTTTATCTTTCTATTTTATAACCCGCCGTTGCCTCTGCCCAGTCCGCAGGCTCAAGTTGATTAAGCCTCTTGACGAGGTCGCTTATCATACCCGTGGATTTTGCATCATACACATTGAACATTTGGAATTGCAACAATTTTTTCCACACAAAGTTAAGCACATTTGTAATAACCTCTATAATATCGGAACATGCCACATTATTCTTCTTTAAAACAGCTGTTATCCTCGGACTACCATATAAACACCCACTTTTAATATATTCCTGCCTTATTAAAACCAGTAGTTCTTCATTGTATTGTTGTCTTTTGCTTTTTCCTCTCTTTAACCACTTATAATAGCTGCTTCTATCCACTTTTAGTATCTGGCACATTTTTTCAAAAGAATGTTTATTCTTATAAAACTTCATGAAATTATATTTCTCCGTGGATTTTGTGACAAAATGGCCAAAGCTTTTTTTAATATGTCTCTCTCCTCTATTACATTCTTTAGCTCTTTTTCAACTCTCTTTAACTCTTTTTCACTTTCTTTTACATTACCATGTCCTGGAAAACTATTTGTGCCTTCCTGTAAGTACTTGCTCCTCCATTTGCATAATAAATGGTATGGAACTCCTAAATCTTCTGAAATCTCTTTTACTGTCTTTGTAGAATCTAAAGTAAGTTCTACTGCTTCAATCTTAAATTCTTTTGTGTAAACTCTTCTTTTAATCATTTTTATTCACCTCTCTACTTATTTTTATAGTTGCCTTATCTTTTTGTCTACTAAATTGTAGCAAGTTCAGTCCATTATAAATAAAGCAAAACATTCTGATGGAAGTTCCTTCATCCTTAGTTCTTTTGCTTTGGCATAAAGGGAGTCTTTCAACTCTTCTATCTCTTTCATAGAATATGGAAGATTAAGTGAGTTAAGAAGACTTCTTATTCTGCTTGGTGAGTAACTCTGAAGTATCAGATTAAGCAGTAAGTCTTGAAAGTCTTTGTCGTGTCTCTGCCACTCCTTTGGTAACACCTGGGGTCTAAACTGTCCTGATCTGTCTCTTGGAATTTTAAGAGATAGATTACCTAACATGCAGGCAAGATTCCTTGGATAAAATCCATTTGCCTTGTTTTCTTCACTGTCATCTGATTTAAGAAAGAAATCCCTCTCTTTTAACATGAAAAGATTAAGTAACATCTCAGTTATGTATTTCATTGCAGCTTGAGGTTCCATCTCTGCTATCTCTGTTGCAAGATCTTCTAAGCCCATCTCTTTAATTTTTTGCATGGTCTCCTCCCTTATATTGATTTTCTTTTTTAGTTTCCCTGTGTTATTATCTTTTTTAGGTTTTTCCATTCCCCTATATTATCACTAATATAACCATTAATCAGACACAATTTTATTTTAACCTCCGAAATCTTCTCAAGCAAGTCGGATTTGAAGATGTTAATGAGGCAGAAAATGGTCAGGATGCACTAAGAAAACTGCAATCATTAAATTACGAGTTGGTTGTATGCGATTGGAATATGCCTGTTATGGAGGGTATTGAATTATTAAAACATGTGAGAAGTGATCCAGCATTAAAAGATATTGCTTTTTTGATGGTTACCGCTGAGGCTGAGAAAGAAAAAGTTATCGAGGCAATAAAAGCCGGAGTCGATAACTACATAGTTAAACCATTTACAGGAGAAGTGCTGAAAGAAAAATTAGAGAAAATTGCACAAAAACGACCATTTTTAACCAGTAATTAGTTTTTTTTCTTAATTTAACATGTGTAAATTATCCTTAAAAATCAAACACTTACAGCCAAAATCAAACATAAACAGAATCTTAAAAACGTATGGTCTAGCAAAATTATCTAATAAAATCAATGAGTTAGAACAAAAAAAATACTTATTTAAGTGCATGATTAACTTATTTTTTGCCTGTAAGTTATTGATTTATAAGCGTTTTTTTCTCAGACCAAAAAAATGAACATGCGTTCATTTTTGATTTTGGCTGTAACTTATTGAAATATAAGAGAAAATTGAACATTATCTAAATGATGGAGTTTTTCACTTTTCTGTAAATATCGTATGTTTTGGTTGCCTGTTTGAAAGCTTCGTTATTTAGGCCACCTTTATAGAGTGCAAGTGCCTTGATTTTGTCTCCGTTTGCCACGTCCATCTTTTCTTTAAGTATTCTTGCACCATACATTATATCGATATCGGTATATCCTGTTTTATGTGGTGTTTGCATTAATCCTTTGTAATTTTTCTTGCTTACGGCATTTGGATCAAATGTGCTTTCAGTATAACAAAGCACTACCAGCAATACCGGATCAATGCTGTAAATCTGTCCTGCCTTAAGAAATGCAGGGATTAAAGATGAGTGCACTTTACCGGTTAGTTTCATCATTGAGGTGGCAATTTTCATTTTTTCAATGTTTTCTATTGTATCAACTGTTTTTATCTCAGGTGCAGATTGTATTGATGTGCTCCCCATTTTTTGGAACAACAAAAATACGTATATAATCTAAAAAAAGGGGGTAGTATATGAAAAACACAAAATATCCTGTTGAAAGGATCATTCAAATTCTCTCAGAGGCAGAATTACCAGGCAGCTCCATCGCTGAAGTCTGTCGCAAATACTCTATAGCAAGAAGCACTTTTGAAAAATGGAAACAAAAATTCAAAGGCATGTCCTCTCAGGAAGCAAAAAGGCTTAAAGTTCTTGAAGATGAAAATCTAAGACTCAAACGAATACTTGCTGAAAAAGAACTTGAAATACAGGTACTCAGAGATATTGTTAAAAAAACTTCTGACAATTAATGAAACGAAAGTTATAGCTAAAGAGATGATTAAATCTGGGATAACTGTAAGAAAAGCAGGAGAACTCCTTGAAGTTCCTGTAAGTAGTCTTTATTACCGTTGTATAAAAGTGAAACAGTAAAGAGCACTTGCTGATATGATCAAGGATATAGCTTTTAATATACCTTCTATGGCTACAGGCGTATTCATACTGTAGGCATAGTTGTTAATCACAAAAAGATTTATCGCATATACAGATCTCTTAACCTACAAAGACAAAAACCTAAAAGAAATAGAAAGTTCATTACTGTTTATTATCCTCTAGTAAAGCCATTGTTTTTAAATCATGTATGGGCTGTTGATTTTCTTTGAGAATTGACTGTAAGTTCAGTATTCCAGCTAAAGTTGTAATAGAAGTTCTTACAGATTGTATTGGACTTTACGGTATCCCAGGAATTATAAGAACAGATCAGGGTCCTGAGTTTCAGAGTCTTACATTTCAGAAGTTCATTCAAAAATATGGGATACGACATGAGTTCATTGAGAAAGGTAGTCCCTGGCAAAATGGCATGATTGAGAGCTTTAACGGTAAGCTTAGAGATGAATGCCTCAATAGAAATCTTTTTGAAAATCCAGTACAGGCAAAAGATATAATACAGAAAGACCACACAGCAGTCTTGGAGGTAAAACACCTTATGAGGTTTTTAAGCAGGATGCATAATTATATTGTTTCAGTATCTGGGTGCGTTATTTTTAAAAAACCATGTATACATATTTATCTTGTTCCAGAAAATGGGGGGCATATCAGGAATTACATATCTGTCAAGTCTGTAATGAACCGTTCTTGTGTAGAAATCCTTCCACTTTGATTTGTTAAGCTCAAACCACTTCTCAGCCACTTCTTCTACGGTAACTGCCTGCGTAGTATCAATTTTACATGCAGGATCAATCCCGTTCTTTAGCTTTCTCCTGCATTCATCCCCCTTTTAACTCTTGCCTCTTTAAGTGTTACCTCAGGATAAACACCAAGACTGATTGTTTTTCTCCTGCCCTGAAAAGTATAGTCAAATCTCCAGTACTTCCCCCCTCCTGGCGTTACAATAAGATAAAGTCCCTTTTTATCATAAAGCTTATACTGCTTATCCTCTGCTTTTGCTGTTTTTACGCCTATTTCTGTTAACATTTACGGTAACTGCTTCCTTTGAAAAATTAGTTACCGTAAAACTTACCGTAAAAATATCGTGCTGTCAAGAGATAAAAATAGATAATAATAGACTTATTTTCAAGATAAAACTTATTGATTTTTAAGGATTTTATTTGATTTTATAAGCAGTAATAGACTATGATGGATTGTGGTAGATAACCTTAATTGGTGGAGGCGGCGGGAATCGAACCCGCGTCCGAAGGTGCTACTTCTAAGCATCTACATGCTTAGTTGGAGTTTTAAGCTTCGGGTCTTAGCTCGCCCTCCAACAGGCTTTCTAAAACCCTACAACCCTCAATTTCCTCTTAAGTGCCGGGTTACACACTTAAGAGTAGCCCTGATTTATGACATCTTTCTCAAGTCTCAGAGCAAAGCTTGAGAAGACGGCTGCTTTTAATTAAGCAGCGAGTGCCAATTCGTTGTTGGCAGTTGTGTGTTTCCCACCTTTTTTACGTGGCGGTGAGAACCACGGCATGCAACTTAGCCCTCACTACCTCCGTCGAGTCCTTTCGCCCCCTTGTAAAAGATCAATTGTTTTTAAGTGCACGCTCAATCTCTCTTTGAGCTTCTTTCTTTTTTATTATATCTCTTTTTTCGTAAGTCTTTCTACCACGGGCAAGAGCAACTTCAACTTTAACATAAGGTCCTTTAAAATAAAGTTTTAAAGGAACGAGTGTGTAACCCTGTTGCTGAATTTTTCCCTTAAGTCTCTCAATCTCTTTTCTGTGAAGAAGAAGTTTGCGTGTTCTTAATGGATCGTGGTTGTAAATATTTCCATGACTGTAAGGGCTTATATGACAATTAAGCAACCAGGCTTCGTCATCTTTGATTATTACATAACTGTCTTTTAAATTTGCCTTACCTTCCCTAAGAGATTTAACTTCTGTTCCAGTTAGGACTATTCCTGCTTCAATAGTTTCTTCAATATTATAATCAGCATAAGCTTTTCTATTCTGACAGACTATTTTCATGATCTGGTCTGCTTACAGCAGAGAATTTCTTCTTCAGGCAACTATCTTAGTTCCCTGAAAGAGGCATTTTTCTGTAACTACTCCATTAGGTGTATGTATTTGAAATCTTGCATCATCAAGGTATTCAGAAGTTTTTAATGTCTGTAATATATCGACAAGTATTGTCTGAACTTTTTCTACATGTAAGTCTTTAAATTCAATTTCAACAATAGCTTTCATAGTTTTATGATACCATAAGTTGTCCTGTTTGTAAGATTTTAATTTTTTCCCCTTCTTCAGTAACAGCATATAAATCAGGATTAAAGAAGATAAAATCCTGATGCATGGGGGTTCTGACTCTTCCACCAAAGGAAGAGTTATCACCAAGTGCGATATGAATTGTCCCAAGAATTTTTTCTGACTCAAGAATGTTATCGGGTCTAATGGCTTTATCATTCATTCCAATACCAAGCTCTGCGATGTTTCTGTTTTCCTGTCGTTTATTTAAAATAGCCTCAAGCTCTTTTTTATATGGTTCATTACCTTCAATTGAGATAACTTCTCCTTTTTCAACTTTTAAAATCAGGGGGGATTTAAGTTTTCTCGTTGGTGCCCATTCAATAACAAGTTTTCCTTTTGCTGAACCTTCTAATGGAGCAAAAAATACTTCACCTGCCGGAAGATTACCAAAAGAGCCTCTTCTTGTTAGAATGCCTGAGTCAATATAGATTTTCCTCTTTCCTCTAAGTATCTCAATCTCCGTACCATTTGGAGTTTTTATTTTAATTTTTATTCCTCTATCAAGAATTTGTTTGACCTTTAATGCTCTATGCTTGACTGTCTTCCAGTCTGCGGTCATTGATCCATCAAGCATTGAAAGGTCAAAAAGTGGCATACTTGCATACCTTGTTCCACAAAATTTAGTTAAGATGTCCCTGAAGTTTGTATGACTTGTTGAAAAATTAGAAAGAGCAATGACAACATTAACAGCTTCGTTACAATGCTGTTTCACAATCTCTTTTATAAGAAGAATTTCCTGAGAAGAGATATTTTTAGAAAGAAGTTTATGAAATAGCTTTGTTTTCTTAAGGTTTTTAATTGTTTTATCGCCAAAAGCAATCTTCCAGATTGCTTCAGGCGGTTCAATACCTGGAGATCCAAGAGATGGATATTCTGCGTACAGGATTTCTTTACATAAGTCTTTCCCAATTTCTCTGATTGTTCTAGCTATTGCAACTAAAGAATGCCTTCTGTGTCTTTCCTCAACAGTTAAATTTTCATCCTCTCTGATAGTGTCAGTAAAAATTAATACCTTCTCGTAAGATTTAACTTTAAGGTTGATTTGATAAATGTTTATAATGGGCTCAAGATTCATGAAAATAGTTCTATCTGACTTACTTTTTTAGATTCAAACTCTATTGGATACTTACTGTTAAAGCATGCCATACAGTAGTTGGTTGAGCTGGGAATTATTTTTTTCAATCCTTCTATGCTTAAGTAACCGAGCGAATCTGCTGTGATATATTTTCTTATCTCTTCAACTTTATGAGATGATGCAATTAGTTCCTGCCTTGTTGGAGTGTCTATACCATAAAAACATGGACCAATTGCGGGTGGAGAACTTATTCTCATATGAACTTCTTTTGCTTCTCCAAGTTCTCTTATCATTTTGACAATTTTTTTTGATGTGGTTCCTCTTACAATTGAATCATCTATAACTATCACTTTTTTCCCTTTCAGAATTTCTCGTACAGGATTAAGCTTAATCTTAACACCAAAGTGTCGTATACTCTGTTTTGGTTCTATAAAGGTCCTGCCAACATAATGATTTCTTATTAAACCGAATTCAAAAGGAATACCACTTTGCTCAGCATATCCAAGTGCTGCCGGCACTCCAGAATCAGGAACAGGAATGACTATATCAGCATCAACCGGATGCTCTCTTGCCAGTTGTCTACCAAGCTCTTTTCTAACAGTATTTACACATATATGATCAAAAATATAGCTGTCAGGTCTCGCAAAATAAATAAATTCAAATACGCAGTGGGCCTTTTTATATGAATTGAAAATTTTTAAAGATTTTATACCACCCTCATTTATAATTAGCATTTCTCCAGGTTCAACATCTCTTATATATGTTGCTCCAATTAAGTCAAAAGCACATGTCTCGGATGCCACTATATAACTATCATTCAGTTGCCCCAATGACAGAGGCCTGATACCATAAGGATCTCTGAGAGCTATTAATTCTGTTTCAGACATTAAAAGTATCGAAAATGCTCCTGATACCTGCCTTATAGCATTGGCAACTCGTTCATGAACTCCACCATCTCTTGCCCTTGCAATAAGATGTAAAATTATTTCACTATCTGAGGTAGTCTGAAATATTGCTCCATCCTTTTCAAGTTTACCTCTCAATCTTTCTATGTCTATAAGATTTCCATTATGAGCAATTGCAATACTGCCAAGAGAATAGGTAGCCATCAATGGCTGAACATTTTCAAGACTGCTTGAACCTGTAGTTGAGTACCGGTTATGCCCTATTGCAATGTGTCCTAGTAGATTCTTTAAAACCTTTTCATTGAATATTTCAGCAACAAGACCGAGGGATTTCTCAAGATAAAGTCTTGAGCCATCTGATGAACAAATTCCAGCTCCCTCCTGTCCCCTATGCTGAAGAGCGTAAAGTCCGAGATAGGTAAGATTGGCAGCTTCAGGGTGGCCAAAGATACCAAAAATTCCACACTCTTCATGAATATCGAAAAAGAGATTATTTTCGTTCATTTATGTAAAAACCTTTATTAAATTTTAACATACGAAATCTTATGATTACTATAAATTTTTGATATAATTAAATTACGAATGAAACAGGTTATATGGAAAGAAGTTGAAAAAATAATGAATATTTTTTCTGCCTATCCTGGAATTTTGAAAAATGCTCTTGATTTAGCTGAAAAGTTAAAATCCTCATCTCACACACCAACCATAGCACAAGAAATAGAAACGCACTATACAAAATATGCAGACTATTATTTAAAACATCCGCAGGGATATGACGCAACTTGCTTTTTGATTAATTACTTAATTGAGGGATTTGAGCAAACTGAAGATAAAGAAGTTTTCTTAAGAGCTGTCTTGAAAATTATTATAAAACTTCTTGAAGAAGACGAGGCAGTAAAAAACTATCTTTTCAGAAACATTATTTCAGATACTTTGAAATATTTTTATTTCATTGAGCTTGATAATTATTTATCCTATCTCGGGCTTCTAAAAAACATCAGCAAACTATTGCAAAAAAAACAAATTAATGATCCGCAGTTAATCAACTCCTTTACAAAGCTTTACCAGAAATATCTGCAGAGACTTTATTCACAATTTCTTTCAATTTTACGACCTGATGAGTATTTTAGAAAATTTTTCATTGATGGAATTGTTTTTATAAATTCAGCCTGTGAATCCCTATTTCAAGAAATTGAAAAAATGGCTGATGAAATTCCCAAAGTCTATGATCTTGACAAACTATTAACTATTCCTTCTGAAACTGAAATTTTAAATAAATTCAGAGAACTTCCAAAAAATTTCTTAGATTCCGGTGACTTATGGATTAATTTATTGACACATCTTCAATATCTGTGCTGGATACTTGATACAGAACAGTTAAAAGAAATTCATGAGTTTTCAATAAGAGAACTCGGACGAGCAATAAAAAATTTTTTGATTCATTCACAGCAAATAAATAATAAAAACTTTTTTTTAATTCTTGATACAGTATTTCTTCAATTTGAAAAATTTTTCTATAGACTTCCTGATGCTGTGATATTTTCACTGGAGGACATTGGAAATGCTATTTATAAAATAAAAAATAAAGAAATTTTAGATTATTATCTTGAGCACTTGATATTATCAGGGTTTCATACCCCTCAATTTAAAGGATTTTCTGAAAATTACACTATAAATGTTAATCGCTATCATATAAATAACTTAAGGCTATGGTTTAATTTAATTTCTAAAAGCCCATTGGATACAAAAGAATTGATAGCAGCACTCTGTATTTATCTATTTTTTGGAGGAGTTCATATAAAGGATACAGACCTTTTCCAGAGAGAAATAACAAAACTTCTCAATGCTGATATTGCTCCGATATTTTATCTAGTAAAACTGCTCTTAAAGAAAATTCCTGTTTATTTTAACGAAATAAATGCAGAAGGCGAGTTACGAATGGTTTCAACCCAAGTTGATGAAATGTTTAAAAGAAAAGATACTCTTGTACATTTTATAAGAAAGCAGATTCATGTTGAAAGCAGTCCTCTGATAATTGATTTAATTAAAAAAACAGTAGAATTCTGGATTACTGCTGACAGAAAAGTTCTTGAAAAATATGTACCTGATGAGGTTTTAAAAGATCTTAATTTAGTTAATGAACATCTGAAAGAGCTTGGATATATATTTAAAAAACTTTCAGATTCTGAGAAATTTGGTTCTGTTGAAACCATCCTTTCAACTCCAATGGATACAATAATGAATGAGATAAACTTGATTCCTGTCTCAGATACAGCCAAAACCAAAGCGATTTTAACAGTAAGGCTTTACCAGTTGTTGTATGCAAAATATAAAACAGACTGCAAAGAAGTCGAAACTCTTTTAAAAGAGGCTCTTTATCTCGGATTACCAGATGCAACACCGGTAATTGAGGCTTTATCTGAAAACTCTCTATTTAGAAAAATTGAGTCAATTATATCTTATCTTGAAAAGTTGAAAAGTATCATGACTTCATCTGAAAAATATGATGCTTTTGAAGATATAACTCACAAGAGGCATATTGTTGCAGGAATTCCTTCTGTATCAGGAAGATACAGTGAAAGAAAATTTAATGCACTTTCTGTATTTTTAAGACTTGAGAGTTTGCTTAACAGTTTTCTTGATGAAATTGAGCAATCAATAGACCTCAGCTTCATTACAAGAGCAACTCTTTTTAGAATAGAAAAATATCTTAAACTTTTTGGTAAAATTCTTGAACTTAATGGAATTTCCTCACAAAAATATATAAATACTCTTGCGATGCTGTCGGTAGCATTGGAGATAAGAAGATTCACATTCTCTCAATATATGGATATTTTCAGAAATTTTGCTGAGTCAATAAGTGATATGGTAAATATATATTGCACAGCGCCATACAAGAAATGGCTTAAAAAAATAATAATAAAAATTTCACAAAATCTGAATAATAGAGAGCTTGATAAGTTTGAACCCATAAGTACTCTATCAGAAAAATTTTTAAGAGATACGGTTGCTCAATATCCGGGTCTAAGCCAGCTTGATAGACTTATCAGCAGAGTTATTAACGCATCATACAATCAGGCAGAAAAACTTGAATATAAAGACCTTGACCTTCTTATGACATATGACCCCAAGAAGATTATATGTGATATTTATTATCCAAAAGAGGAAATCAATGATAGAATCCATCTTGGCAATAAAGGGCATAATCTGATAAAACTTGTTCATAAAGGAATTTCTGTGCCTCCCGGATTCATTTTAACTGCTGAAGTTTTCAGGTGCAGAGAAGCAATCAATAATTTTGAACCTGTAAAAGAACATTTAAACAAAGAGATTCATTTAGCCTTAAAAAGACTGGAAAATATTACAAAAAAAACTTTCGGAGATCCGGCTAATCCTTTACTTGTATCTGTAAGAAGCGGAGGAGCTATTTCAATGCCTGGAATGATGAATTCTTTTTTAAATGTTGGAATTAATGAAAAAATTATAGATGGACTTATAAAACAGACTGGAAAACCATGGTTTGTCTGGGACAGTTACAGAAGATTTTTACAGTGCTGGGGAATGTCTTTTGGACTTGACAGAGATGAATTTGACAATATTATAAATGAATTTAAGAAAAAATATAAGACAGATTTTAAAATTCAGTTTGTTGCATCTCAGATGAAAGAAGTTGCGACGACATATAAAGAATTTATTTTATCTAAAGGTATCTATATAGAAGAGGATCCGTGGATTCAGCTTGACATATCAATTTCACAAGTTTTCAATTCATGGTATTCAAAAAAAGCAAAGTCTTATAGGGAAATTCTAGGAATCTCTGAAGATTGGGGAACAGCGGTTGTGGTTCAGAAGATGGTATTTGGTAATTTTGATACGAATTCAGGTTCGGGAGTCTTATTTACACGAAATCCAAAAGAGTCTCTTGACAGACTTATACTGTGGGGGGATTACACCACAGGAGCGCAAGGTGAAGATATTGTTTCAGGATTGGTGAAAACATATCCTGTTTCAATAGAACAAAAAAATATTGAAGGTCGAATCAATGAAAAATCACTTGAAGAAACATTCCCTGAAATCTATGCAGCTTTAATAGAAATTGTAGAAAAACTGATTTATAAAGAGAGATGGGATCATCAGGAAATTGAATTCACTTTTGAAGGAAGAGGAAAAGATAATTTATATATTCTTCAGACAAGGGAAATGAGTTATGCTAAAAGAGAGCTTATGACAGTTTTTGTTCCTACTGAAATTTTGAATAAAAGCAGGCTTGGGACAGGAATCGGGGTAAGCGGTGGTGCGATATCTGGGAGATTGGTATTTGACGTGGAGGATATAAAAGAATTTAAACTTAAGGAACCTGAAATACCTGTCATCCTTGTAAGGGCTGATACTGTTCCTGATGATATAGTTCATATTGCCTCTGCAGATGGCATTCTGACTGCCAGAGGAGGTTCTACATCTCATGCATCAATAATTGCAACAAAACTTGGTAAAACCTGTGTTGTTGGCTTTTCAAAAATGATAGTTTACCAGCATGAAAAAAAATGCAGAATTGGCAAGAGAATACTCAAAAAGGGCGATCTGATAAGTATCGATGGAAGAAATGGTATGGTTTATCTTGGAAAGCATCCAACACAAACAATTTATCTCTCATCTGAATATTTTTAAACTAAAAAGGAGGGTTAAAAAATGACCAAATCTATTCTTGGAATTAATGGTCTGGGAAGAATTGGCAAGCTTACACTCTGGCATCACATTGGAAGAAAGCATTTTTCTGAAATTATTGTTAATCTTGGCAGAAAAGTTGGCAAATCTCTACAGGATGTAGCTTTTTATATTGAACATGACTCCACATATGGAAGGCTACATAACTATCTTTATGGCTATCGTTCAAAAACCGTTGTGGAAAAAATTGATGAATCAAACTCCACAATTGTTATTGACGGAATTCCTGTAAAAATTCTTACAGAATACAGAAACCCTAAAGACATAGGATGGGGCAGGTATGGAGCCAGACTTGTTGTAGATACAACAGGCAAATTTCTTGATCCAACACTGCCTTCTGATGTAAAAGAAGGCTCTGCAAGAGGACATCTTGATTCAGGAGCTTACAAGGTAATAATCAGTGCACCATTTAAAATAAAAGATAAAGCAAAAGATATTCCAGATGATTCAGTAACAGTAATTATGGGGATAAATGAGGAGATGTATGACAGTAAAAAACATCTCATTATTTCAGGAGCATCATGCACAACAACATGTCTGGCACACATGATGAAGCCACTCCTTGATTACTTTGGAGCGGAAAGAATACTGAGCGTCTCAATGGCAACAGTTCATGCTGTTACATCATCTCAGCAAGTACTTGATAGAGTTCCAAAAACCGATGCAAAGGATCTGAGAAAAATTCGCTCTGCAATGAATAATATAATTCTTACAAGCACAGGAGCAGCAAAAACACTTGCACTTGTCTTACCTGAAATGAAAAACATTGGTTTTATCGCGCAGTCAGTTAGAGTTCCTGTTGTAACAGGTTCATTGATAATACTTGTGTTGGCTTTCAAAGATGAAGAAAGCAATATCATTGATGGAGATTTGATCAATAAAATTTACAGGGATTCTGCTGAAAGACAGACAAGAGGTTATCTTCTTTTCACTGATGATCAGAAAGTTTCAACTGATATAATTGGCTTTTTCGGTCCTGCTGCCATAATTGAAGGAAGTGAAACACATACAAGAACTGCAATGATTACACTGGATATATCAAAAATGTGTAACATCGGCTCTCCTATTACTGATAAATTACAGATTCCTGTAACTCAGGCTGTGATATATGGCTGGTATGACAATGAACTCGGCAGTTACACAAACATGCTCGGTGACCTTACAGTAAAAGTTGCAGAGGATGTCTATTAATAAATTAGACATAAAAAAGACTTGACAAATCATACAATATAATTTAATGTAAAGTCTTACATAGGAGTAGATGTTAATTTAAATGGATATATGAGTGAGATTTAAAGTTTTTTTTAAAACTGACAAACTTCCAATACTTTACAGACAGAGATTTATGGCTCTGATAAAAGAGATACTTTCAAAACAGAGTCCTGAATACAAAAAAATTCTTTATCCAGATCAAGGTTTTTCCCATTCAAAAAAAGTAAAGCCCTTTACATTCGGGATTTTAATGCCTCCTCAAAGAAAATCTGTTAAAGAAAAAATATTCATAGATGAAAAGACAGCAGTTGAGGATATAGTTTTTTATTTTCCCCATAACTCTTATATTTCTTTTTTAATAAGCTCTATTGATTACGAATTTATAATTAATCTTTATAACGGCCTTATTGAAGAAAAAACTTTTAATTTTGGAAATGGTATAACCCTTGAATATAATCGAACATCTTTAATCAGAGAGAAAAAGATTGATCATGATGAAGTTATTTTTAAAACAATCTCTCCAATCTTAATTGAAGATGAGCAAGAAAAACCTGTTTTACCATTCAAAAATAACCTCGAGAGTTTTAATTTTCATCTTAATGCAATTCATGATCGAATTTTCAAAGATATCCGTAAAAAGGGACTTTCAAGACTTCTAAAGTTTGAACCTCTTCAGATAAAAAAGTCCGTAGTAAAACACACACTAAGCGGGTTCAGACAGCAAACAGGAAAACCTTATATGATGCTTACATGCTTTGAAGGCTGTTTCAGAGTAACAGGAGATAAAGAAGATTTATCTCTCCTTTATCAAATGGGCATAGGCTTGAGAACAGGTCAGGGATTTGGCATGGTGGATGTGGTGTAAAGGATTGAAAATTAATTTATAAGAAGAGAAGAAAAAAAATAAATATCATGAAACATAAACTTTATTTGAGAGATTGGTATTTTAATGCTGGAATAATAGGATTTTTAACGATTGCAGCTGATGGTAAAGAAATCTATAGTCTTCCATCATTGACAGTTGGTGAAAACTACATTGAGTTTGATAACGAGATTTTTGATAGTTTTGAAGATAAGTTTATCAAATATGGATTTCTAAAATTTTTTAATATCCAGGCGTATCTCCAGAGGATACAAAAAGTCTATAAAGAATTAACTGACAGGAAGTCAAAGATTACAACAGAAAAGATTGCTAAAAAAATTGAAGAGATTGAAAAGCCACCATATAAAGATTTTCTTAAATTGCTGGATATTCCAATAAAAGGATATCAGACTGTGGAAGATTTTCTTTACAATCTTGAAAATACCAAAACTATAATAGAATCTTTGCCTAAAGAAGAGATTTATAATATATTGAGTAGCACTGATAAAGGCAAGGAATCACTGAATGGTTTTGTAGAATGGAGATTTAAAGGTGTTTGTTCACATGACAGCATCTCAGAGTATATAAATAAAATTAAGAATACGAATCTACTAAAGAAGCCCAAAAATAACGACCTTTGTATATCCTGTCAGGAAAGAAAGGCAGAATATGAATTTAATAATGCTGTGTCCAATATTATTGGTTTCAACAAGGATAATTCCAACTGGATATGGGGGTTTAAGGCATCAAAACTGAAGATATGCCCATTATGTGCAATTATCTATAACTGTGCCTTTGTATCTTTTGTCTATGTTCTTAAGAAGGTTGAAGGAAATTATCTGAATTATTTCTACTTTCCAAACGAAGATACAGAAGTAAAAACATTATTCGAGACAGTCACGAAATTTAATCTTATGCTTGATAATATTCAAGATAGCAGCAATCCACTATATTCAATGATTAAACAGACTGTAGAACATATAGTAGCAAAACAAATAAAGAGTATTATAGAGAATATCAATTTTATAGAGATTGCTGACAATCCCATACTGGCAGGGCAAAGCTCAAAAGGCTATAATATCTACAATTACAATATCAGTCTTGATTTAGCTGAATTTCTTGATTCGCAGTTTAAAGCAAACAGTATTCCAAAAGGATCCTATGTAATAAGGAATACCCACTACAACATTGAGGAAGAGATCTTAAAGCTTGCAATTCAAAGACAGATTGATTATTCAGTTCTGAATAGCTATTTTGCTTATTCATTGAATGCAGACAAATATTTAGCCAAATATAATCTAAATAAAATAATAAAATTTGTATTTGGATATATTCAAATGATGAGAGGTGAAACGATGGGAAAAAGCGAAAAAATAATAAGTAAAGGATTTAAAAGTGGTATTAGCCTTCGTAATGAACTATTAAAAAAAGACAAAGAAAATCAAATCAACGGATTGGTTTATGGTTTTCTAAATGATCTGAAGATAGCAGATAGAGAAAAGTTCCTTGACAAATACATCAGAGCAATAATGTCTCATAGTCTGCCGAATCTATTTGGAAAGGAAGAAATGCTTGACAAAGATTGCTTTTTACAGTTTGGCTACTCATTTGTGAATGGGCTGATGAGTAAAGGGATAAAGGAAAGTGAAGATAATTTAAATGAGGAGGATTTGGTATGAATGAAAACAAATATCTACATCTTGCAGTAGTTTTTAAGGCGTCAAACTTAAATTATGGTGAAGGGGTGGGGAATATTCTGACACTTAAAAAGGTTACTACAGAAGGTAAAAACTACTCGTATATAAGCAGACAGGCTTTAAGATATGATATTGTTAGGATGCTTAAGGAAATGTATGGATATAACCTCGCAGAAGTGAATAAAGACGCAGGTGTTATCCAATTTGCGACGGGGGCGACGATTCAAGATTTTCCAGAAATAGATTTTTTTGGTTATATGAAAACTAAAGACAGTAATAAAATTAGAAAGGCTGTGGTCAGACTTACAGATGCTGTCAGTCTTGAGCCTTTCTATAACGAATTAGAATTTGGAACAAACAAGGGACTCGCAGATAGAATACCCAATAATGTTGGCAATGATATCTTTCAGGCAGAGATTCACCGTTCTTATTACTCTTATACGATAACCTGTAATCTTGATGAAATAGGGATTGATCCAATTGACAAAATTGAACTTTCTAATCATGAAAGGGCTGAAAGGGTTAAAAATCTACTCAATGTAATTAAACTCCTCAATAGAGACATTAGAGGCAAGAGAGAAAACCTTTCTCCATTATTTGTTTTGGGTGGACTTTATGATGTTGGAAATCCCTTCTTTTACAATAGGATAAAACTTTCATTTACAAAAGATACGGTTCTGCTCAATGAAAAGCTCATTAATGATACCCTTGCTATTAAGACTTTGCAAAAATCTGTTGAAGACCAGACGATGTTGGGTTATCTTAATGGTGAGTTTTCGAATATTGAGGATATAAAAATAAATCACTCTGAAAAATTTTCTATAGAAGAATTTTTTGAAAAACTTAAAAATAAAATTGACAATTTTTATGGTATCCAACATGAGAACAGTAAGGGTTAAACTTTACCAGAATTTTGTTAATTATAGGAGAGAGCTAAGCTATGGCTATGTTCAGACATATCCGCTTCCTACCCCTTCTATGGTTAAAGGCATGGTTCATGCTCTGCTTGATCTGGACAAATACCATAATCTCAGAATATCCATACAAGGCAATTATGAATCTGTTGTAACAAATATGCAGAAGGTCTATAAGTTTGATAGAGACAGAGCCTCAAGACCAAACAATCCCTATGATGTTGTGGTCGGAAATTCTAATAAAACTGCCACGCATGGCATTATGTTTGTTGATGAAATTGTGGATATGCAACTTCTTCTCCATATTTCTTTTGATGAAGAAGACTTAAATGAAAAACTCCTTGAGGCTGTAAAACAGAAGACAGTTGTTTTGGGTAGAAACGAGGATATTGCCCGTGTGGACCTTGAAGACACAGGGCTTGTAGATATTTTCCCCTCTAATGATGAATATAGGCTTTTATATAACATATATCTCAGACCAGAGATTTGCAAAAGTGGAAGGTTAGAAGGGACATATTACAGACTACCGTTTTATTATGAACCTGTCATTTCATTTAGCGATAAGAGGATATTCAAATATGTTGACGTTGTTTATATTGCAAAAGGCAATAAAATCGAGTATTCAGACATTATTCTTGATAAAGATGGGTACTTGTTAAGTTTTCTCTCAATCTAAAATGGCTGTTTACGCTAAATCAAATCCCGCTGAAACTATTGAAGAACATAATAGAAAATTGCTTGAAAATTATGAAAAGCTGAAAAAATTTCTTGATAGAGAAAAGATCCAAAAATATGATGAAATTATTAAAAAGATCCTTTATTACCATGACCTCGGCAAACTAAACCATAAATTTCAGAACAAGCTTGGATTATCCTCAAAGGTCATAATTCAAGAGTTAAAAGGTTTTGACGAAATCCCTCATGAATGGTTATCCATAGCGTTTCTCTCAAAAGAAGACAAAAGATATTTTCATACATTTAGCACAGATGGTGTTTTCTTTGCGGACCTCGTCCAATACTGCATTGCATTTCATCATTCAAGGACAAAGCCTTTTGATAAAAAGGCCCTTGAAATGACAATCCGTCATGACCTTGAAAAAAATAAATACAAACTCGGGATAAGCTATCCCTTGAATTCTGACTATGACATAAATAAGGATATAAAACAAAAGATAGAATCTCAAACAAACTTTAAAAATTATTTCGAACTATTAGTCTTTTTAAAAGGAATTTTACATAAATGCGATTACACAGCCTCTGCTGATATCGAACCTGAGAAAAACTATGATGGTAACTATGAACTGGCTTTCAATAATTGGGTATCTCAACAGGGTTGGCAGCTTAAACCGTTCCAACACGAGGCAAAAAGGCTTAGAGATAAGAATGTCATCTTAATTGCAGCAACTGGTTCAGGAAAGACAGAGTATTCTATGAACTGGATAAATGGAGAGAAGGCATTTTATCTTCTGGGACTGAAGACAGCTGTAAATGAGATGTATAGGAGATTTAAAGATATTTTTGGAAACAACGTTAGCCTTTTGCATGGAGAGATCAGCTATATGCTTGAAAATAACGAGGCAGATGAAAGCTATATTGAAAGGATAGAAACGGCAAGAAAGTTCTGCGCTCCAATAACCATTGCAACTGCTGACCAGCTTGTTCCAGCAGTCTTTAAATATAATGGATTTGAATTGCCTTATCTGACTGCATCTTATTCAAAAATAGTAGTCGATGAGATACAGAGCTTCTCTCCAGACTCTATAGCAGCAATAATGGTTTTTCTTAGCGAAATACATAGGGTTGGGGGTAAATTCCTTTTAATGACTGCAACGCTCCCACCTTTTATAAAAGATGAATTGAAAGGATTTCAGGATATAGAATTTCCTGAACAAGAGCTTCCACCAACAAAAAGACATAAGATAGCGGTGTATAATGAATATATTCATAACGATTCTTCATTAACACTGATCGAAAAAGAGTTTCAAGCAGGTAAAAAGGTATTGATTGTTTGCAACACTGTCAAAAGGGCCCAAGAGATGCATGAGGTCTTACTGGATCTTAGCCCCTTATTGATACATTCAAGGTTTATTTTACAAGATAGAAGGAAGAAAGAGAGCAACAAGTTTGGAATAATGGCTATTAATGATCCCACACATCCACCTGCAATCTGGATTGCAACACAAGTTGTGGAAGCAAGTCTTGATTTAGATTTTGATGTCTTATTTACAGAATGTTCTCCTATAGACAGCCTACTCCAGCGATTTGGGCGCTGCTGGAGAAAAAGAAACAAAGAATATGAGGACAATGAACCAAATATCTATATTTTTAAAACTGAACATACACGGGTTTATGATAGGGAACTGCTTGACAGAACCTATTCCCTGCTTTTTGCTGACTATAACGGTAGGATTATGGACGAGACGACCAAACAAAATGCAATAGTTATGGTTTTCAAGGATATTGAGAAAACAAAATATTATGAAAAATACAGACGGAATAAGGAATTGCTTGAATTAGGCCTCAAAGCGAGTTCAAGGGTTGAGGCCGAAGACCTTTTCAGAAACATTTTTTTTAATTATTGCGTTATCCCGCGCCCTGTGTATGAAAAAAATGAAAGAGAAATAACCGCATTGTTAAAAGATATTGACAGTAAAAACGTTGAAAAAATGCAGCGCATTCAGGCAAAAAGTAAATTGAAGGAATTCACCGCTCCTGTTCAAATATTTAATCATCCTAAATGTTTATCTCCGGTTGCAGATTCGGAATATTGCAGGAGAAATAATATAATGATAATGAACGATGTAACATATTCTTATGAGAAGGGGCTTGAGCTGACAGACAAAGAAGGAGAAGGTGTATTAGTCTTATGAATGCACAGCTTCTGTAGTATCTGTTGAATTTTTTTTATGAGGAGAGTAATTGATAGATATGACAACCCTTTACATTCTTGAATCCGTCAATAGCGAGAAATTTCCTTATCGTCTGACTATCAGACAGGGAGATAAGTTGTTACTTGCTCTCAGAGTGCAGGATAAATGGCCTGGACAAAAAGGCAATATCTTCTGTATCAGAGAAGAAAATCATGAACTTGAACCACCTGTGAAAGAAATTGAGAGAGTTCCCGTCATTTCCCTAAAGCGTTTTGGTAAAAGGCTCGCTATTGTCCTTGATAGATCTATAAACAAAAGATGCGATTTTTTATTCCTGAAAAAGAAGTATAAAACCAGAGAAGGAGAATACGAACAAATATTCTGGAGGACTCAAAGAGGACTAACAGAAAGAAAGCCCAGAGTTAAACTCTCAACTTATCATAAAGGCATGGTTCACGTAATAATTGATACAAATGAAAGATATCCCTGGCGATTTCCTAAAGATAGTATTGAGAAAGCTAAACTGCCTGTAGGAGACTATGCTTTAAAGGTACATGACAGAATTCTTGCTGTGGTCGAGAGAAAGACCTTTGAGAATCTTCTCGCAGAATTTGGTAGGATGGCAATATTTCATCAACAGCTTGGGGAACTTTCAACATATAAGTATTCAGCCCTTGTTATTGAAGCAAATTATTCAGATTTTTTAAATCTTTCTAAGTTGAAATTTTATAATCCTTCATTCGCGGCGAAGGCAATTGGTGAGCTGTATGCCTTGCATCCAGACATTACCATAGTGTTTACTGGAAATCGCAAGCTTGCAAATGAATGGACTTATAGATTTTTTGATGCCATAAACGCTCATGAAAATGATCTTCCTAATGAAACAATTTCGGAAATAATAGAAAAATACGATGCATCTTCAAAGACAAGAAGAGATGCTTATTTTGAGATAAAAAAGAAAATTATCAACAACCTGCCACCAGAGTTTACACTTTCTATGATAGAACAACTGTTTCCAGATACACCATACACAACCATCAAAAAGGTGATTAATGATCTCAGAAAAGAGGGTGTTATTGAAAAATATGGCAAAGGAAAGAAGAGCTATTGGCAGAAGATATAATTGATATAATTAATTTTCAATCTTTAAAAACTACTGGAATTAAGGTCAATTACCTTTATGTCTGCGAACGGAAGCTATGGCTTTTTGACAGAGGCATCCAGATGGAGTCTAAGTCTGATAATGTCTTGATAGGAAAGCTGCTCGGAGAAGATTCATATCCAAGGGAAGAGAAGAGGGATATGATGATTGATAACCTTATAAATATAGATATTGTCGGTAATAACGAAATACGGGAAGTGAAATATAGCAACAGGATGTATAATGCAGACAGGATTCAATTGCTCTATTATCTCTATTACCTGAAGCAGCTCGGAATAGAAAAAAAGGGCATTATAAACTATCCAAAGATGAGGAAGCGGGAAGAGATAATCTTGACAGATGATGGTGCAAGAGAGGTTGAGGCAGCACTGGTGCGGGTGAAGGAGATTGTAGGCATGGATAAGCCGCCTGAGTTGCAAAAAAAACCTTACTGCACAAAGTGTGCATATTATGAATTCTGCTTTGGATAAAAGATGATTGTGGAGGGTTAAATGAAAACTGTAGTTTTTAAAGTGCAAACAGTCACACCTACTTTTATGGGAGGAGGAGAGGGAAGATTTGACGGAATAAGGATTCCTGAAATTAAGGGAGTGATGCGATGGTGGTTCAGGGCACTTGCGGGATGTTTTGTTGGAAATGACCTATCTCGGTTAAAAGATATTGAAGGAAATATATTTGGAATTGCTAATGATAGCAAAAACAATCAAAAAAGTAAATTTAGATTATCCATAGAAAACAGTAAGTTACAATTTCTAACAAAAAATAAGCAAGGTATTGATTCAAACGGCTATACCTATCTTGGCATAGGAAATGTAATATTTAAATTTGACAGGAACAATAGAGGTAAATGTATACCAAATCCAGATAAGGCAGACAAAAACAATAATGTCCTAATAGATGCGGGAAGTATGTTTGATTTAAGGTTTACCTTTTATCCTCAAGCAACAGAGGACGATATCAATCTCATTATAGGCTCATTTTATCTTGCAACAGCAATGGGTGGATTTGGTCTTCGTGGAAGAAAATGTTTTGGTAGCTGGCAGATTAAAGATATTACAAATCAAAAAGATTTTATCCCTGTGTTTGAACCTAAAGAATATCAAAAAGAGGGTATTATAAAGAATATAGAGACTTTGAAATCTATACTTAAAAAACGAATAAGTATCTTTCATCAATCGGCGACAAAATACCCAGTGATTGGGGACTTTAAATATGTATTTGAGGTGATAGAAACAAAATTCACTGATTACAAAGCCCTTTTAGATCAATTTGGACAATACTATCGTGGTTTCAGAGTCTGTGCAGAGAACCCGAGGCCAGGTATACCTAAAAAAGGGATTCATACTACTGACTTTGTTTTTTTGAGCAGTATTTTGTCAGCCCCAAAAAATTGCATAGAAATAAAGAATTTCAATGACTATAAAGTTAGAAATGCACTTTTCGGCCTCAACATCTTCTACCCTCAATTAAACAAAGGTTTGCAACTTGAAAGACAAAAAGGTGGTCAAAAAGAGGTTTTAAGGCGTGCATCACCAATATGTTTTAGCGTGAAGGAAATAAATGAAAAACTGAATCTGTATATAACCCTTTTTAAATCCCCATTTATTCCTGAAGATAGCTCTGTGAGATTTGGTAACAAAAATATTCCTGTTGAAGACTACCAACTGTTAGAGAATAAATTTCTACCCTATATTAAGCAAAGTTTGGGAGGTAAAAATGGCTGATTATCTTTTTGCGGCAACAATTCCTTCGGTGGGAAAGATAATAAATGCATCGAGAAAGACTGAGGATATATGGGCTGGAAGTCTTCTTATATCTTATTTGATTAAGAAGAGTGCCTTACAGGTAAGATCAGAATACGATGCAAAGACTGAATTTATATTTCCATCAGACGATATCGATCTGAAAAGACTCGATTTTGCCGACATACCCAATAAATTGCTTTTTAAGATTAAAGAGTCCTCTGACGAGGATGTGAGACAAATTGCAAAGAAGGTCGATGAAACGATAAAAAACAATCTCAAAGAACTTATCCAGTTTGCCTTGAAAGAACTTGATATCGAACAGACTAATTTCCATGACCTCGCATTATATCAATCAGAAAATATGTTAGAACTGTTTTGGGCTGCCTCCAAGATTGAAAGTGACTACAAAAATACAAGAAGAAACCTTGATGGATATGTAGGTTATTTAAAGGATGCGAAGATAAGAAATGATGGAACGTTTCAGAGTAATACAATAATTGAATATAAATCCCCAAAGGTTTCTTTTGAGGAGTTTCAGAAGAAGGAAGATTATCTAGAATACTGCGGAGGAGTATATACCTGCACCATTTGTAAAGAAAATACAATAATCGGCGCATCAATAGATGATTATAAAGGAAAGGCTTTCTGGGAAAATATCTGGAATAGAGAAAATAGAAAAATTAAGAATGGTGAAAGGCTTTGCGGTTTCTGTCTTATAAAGAGGTTTTTAGCCGCCAAACTGAAGATAGGTGGTTTTCCATCCACAAGCGAGATCGCAAGCACCTTATTTAAGAAGGAGCTGCTTACAAAAAAAGAGATTATGCATTCATTGATACCCTTATATCATAAAGTAATAGACAAAATTCCAAAGGGCAATATGGTTCGCAAATTAAAGTCAGAGTTGGACAACAATCAAGCCGAAGAAAGAATAAAGTCTCTTCTTCAAATGGATGGCGAGTGGTTTATAGTAGATATATGGAAAAACCCTATCAACTACAAAGAGCATAAGATTGCAGACGATGAGGCAAAGGAGATTGTAGAGAAGCTCGAGGAATTTTATAAGAATAGCATATTTCCTTCAGAGTCATATGCTGTTTTAAAGCTTGATGGGGATAATATGGGGGCAAAGATATCAAGACTGGATATGGAAGACCATAAATTATTAAGTAGATGTCAATCGACTTTTGTAGGTCAGGTCGAAGATATAATCAAAAACTATTATGGTGCTTCAATTTACATTGGTGGAGATGATGTCCTTGCCATGTTGCCTGTAAAAAATGCCTTAGATTGCGCCAGAGAAATAAGGGATGAATTTCAAAAGGCAATGAGTGATATCAAAAAGCTGCTTCCTGATGATGAAATTTATAACTTTACCCTTAGTGGGGCATTATTAATCGCTCACCATCTATTACCCCTTCAATATGTACTGGCTGAACTAAATGGATTAGAAAAGAAGGCAAAGAATATGGAAGGAAAAGATTCAATAGGCATAAAATTTATAAAACACTCTCTTTCATCAGATGAGATTATTTTAAAATGGAATAGACACTATTCCTTCAAGGAACTTTCAAAGATACCAAAATCTTTTATTTATCAGTTAGGGAGCCTTTCCCAGGTCCTCAAAGAAGAGGGTGGTATAAATCATCCTAAAGCGAGGGAGGCGGTAATCATTGGCTTGCTAAAAAGAAAGATTGGGTCAGAGGTCGAAAAAACTATGGATACCCTCAGAGAGATTGAAGATGAATTAAATTTCGATAGGATAAAATCAATTTTAAGAATAGCTGCTGTAATTCAGAGAGGATGAAATGAATAAAGCAGTATTATTGTATCCTCTTGGAGATCTAAACGAATACAAAGAAGTAACATACATCTATAAGTCAGAGAAGCTGAAATCAAAACTCCCTGTAATATGGCTTTGTGAGAAAATGGGCGATATTGAAGAGATAGCTTTTATTATTACAAAAAGATCTAAAGAAACCTATTTTCTTCTTTTCAAGAACCTCTACAACTTAATGCTGAATAAAAACATAGAGGATGTTTTTCAAGCCGAGGATATTAAAAGATTCAAGCGAATGAATAATTTTGAGGAAGACAAGGAGGTATTTTTAGAAAAGCTGAATCATGAAAATGTTTTTACTTTTTCTTTTATGGTTATAGACGAGAAAAACCTTACATCCTTTATAAGGGATATGAAGGTGTTCATGAAAGAGCATCATAAGGATTATACGATTCATACGGATATCACACATGGTTACAGATTTATTCCCATGTTTATAACCCTTGCAATCTCCCTTTTAAAAAATACCCAGATTAATCTAAGGGTGGGGGAAATACTGTATGCCTTTGGTAGATCCTCTGACGAAAATGAAATTGTTAGCCTTAAGGATTATTTAGATGTTCTGGACTGGTCTCAGAGATTATATACCTTTAAAAACGCTGCAAATATAACGCCAATTGCTGAATCTCTAAAAATTCTATCTGCAGAACTCTCAGAGGGCATGGAGATCCTTCAAGCGTCGCTTGACATGAACCTTGCGCCAAAGATAAAGGATTCTTTACATGACTTAAAAATCAAGCTTGAAAGCTATGGTGTTAATAGTGATATTTTCTCTGGCATAATACTTGAGGATCTACAAAATATGTTATCAGAGTTTAATATTGATGGAAGCCAATCTGATTTTGAAATATCCCTTTCAAAATGGCATTTAAAAAATAGAAGATATCTTCATGGATATATCGCTTTAATAGAGGCAATAACAACAAAGCTCTGCGAGGCCTATGGATACGACTATTCGAAAAGGGATGAAAGATTAAAGGCAAAGAATATCGCAAATCCAATAAAGAATGAATTATTAAACAGCAATGAAGAGTATAAAAGATTTGTTGAAAACTACATTAAGGGAACTGAAAAATTGTATGCAATCCAAAAATCGCTAAGCACCTTTTTTAACAAGTTAAGCGAAATTAGAAACTGCTTTGCCCATATAAAAGACATTTCAACTGATGATGCATCTCGTATCTATGAAAAAGCTAAAGAGTTCCCCAATTCTTTAAACCCGTCAATTTTTAGTAAAAAGATTAAATGGCAAACGATTGAGGATATAATTGATGATATCAAAAATATCCCATCTTTATTAAATAAAGAGAAGGTTGAAGAACTGTCAGAGATTTATCAAAAAATCGTCAAGGAGGATAAAAGTGATTAACTATATTGCTAAACCAATCGATTTGATATTGTTTGGATCTCCGTCTCCATTTAATAGCACTGAGCAGACATACAGATCATCCGATTTTATTTTAAATCCCATACCTTTCTATGGAGCTATGAGGAAATACAACAAAAATATATCTTTTGATTATATTTCACTTATAAAAAGAGAAGATTTTTTATTCCCTCTGCCATTTGATATTGTAGAAGTTAAGGGGAAATACTCTCAAGGAAAACTAAAAAAGATATCTATAAAAGAGTTGATTTCAGATTCACTCGACGATTATCAGATAATCTTTGATGAGGGGAAGTTTAAGAGACATTTTGATAAATATATTCCATCTTATCATCTTGAAGAATATCTATGTGGTAAAGAAGATAGAGAGATAAGACCTATAACACCTTTTGAAACAGAAAAAAGGATAGGAATAAAGATAAACCGTGAGAAGAAAACCACAGAAGAAGGTTATCTTTATTTTGAAGACTTTGTAAGGTTAGAGAAGGGAGTATCTTTTTACATAAAGACTGATGGCGACCTCCAAAATAAAATTCTCAAAATTGGTGGTGAAGCAAGGATGGTGATGATTGAAAAATTCAACAAAGATATTGACGCTGAATTTGTAAATCAAGACCGTATTAAAAAAACAATAAAAGAGACAGGGTTATTCAAGCTTATCTTGCTTACACCTACCAATGCTCCATGTAATATACAGGGGGCAAAAATGATATCAAAGATAACAGGAAGACCTTATGTCTATTCAGGCTGGTTAAGAAAAAAAAATAGATCTTTTCCGTCAAAGCTATTTAGGCTTATTAGGCCAGGTGCTGTTTTTTATTACAGGATTGAGGATAAAAATAGGGATGATTTTGTTAAAGGGCTTTTTAATCGATTCTGGCTTAAGCCTGGATTTTTTAAACCCGACTTCCCATACTTCGAAAACAAAGAGGGGATAAATCCATTATGTTTGGGATTAACCATAATAGGAACTGTTAAGGAGTCAACTATCAGAAAATAGGTGTTAAACATGAGCCATCTCTATACTATGACAAGAAGAATGAAATTCAGGACTAAACGAAACACCCTTTCTG